>ERZ1108166.424-NODE-424-length-37445-cov-6.795507_pt1 | contig 37445 bp, 26 predicted proteins | sample MGYA00403702_ERZ1108166 | MGnify/ENA primary metagenome ERZ1108166 (study PRJEB35170, sample SAMEA104062401) | human gut metagenome | biome: human gut; feature: human-associated habitat; material: faeces | place: Denmark | collected 2012-05-01 ...
AGAGCATGCTGCTAAATTCGCTGAGTTATTAGGTGAAGTTGTAACAGACAGCACAAAGAAAAATCTTGAAATGCGTGTTGCAGCAGAAAACGGCGCTACAGCTGGTAAATTTGACCTTGCAAAACGTGCAAAAGCTGCTAACCTTGACGCTATCCATGACACAGTTCATGAAATGGCAAGAGATGAGGCTCGTCACGGAAAAGCATTCCAGGGTCTTCTTGAGAGATACTTCGGTAAATAATATTCATACAGGCTATAAATGATATTCAAAAGCCCTGCACATATCTGATTCAACCAGATATGTGCAGGGCTTTTTTGTTTAACTTCTCTTCTTCTTTACCAAAACAATCACTCCGCCTGTTGCTGATGCAAAAATCAGAAGCAGCAATGTACTTTTCAAAGGAGTTTCATCTCCTGTTTTTACCCCATTCTTTTCTTCTGAAGAAGCTCCTCCAGAAGAATTATCTGACGGAGGAGTTCCGAGATTTTCCTCCGGCGTAATGCTCGGCGTTACGCTCGGACTTGCCTCCGGCGTGATACTTGGCGTTGGCGTAATACTTGGACTGGGAGTTGACGGAAGTGGCTCTGCCTTAGGAGATACAGGAACATCATATATCCAGCTTTCTCCGTCTATCATATACGGTATGGCTGCAAGAAACGTTTCCACTGTTCCATAGGCGCCCTTTTCTGTCTGTCTTAAAAGATAAATTCCCTGCTCAAGATTTGAAAATGAGAGAACTCCCTGTTTGTCTGTTTTTCCTGTAAAATCTGCTGTCTGCGAAACAGCCTTCTTCTCCAGAATATCTGCCGTCTCTTTTTGTGCCTCTGCTGTATTCAGTGCGTTTAAATCTACTTTACAGCCTGCAAACTTTTCTGTTAGCTGCCACTGAAGATTGCTTTCCCCGGCAGGCTTTCCCACTTGATACACGGCAAACTCCACGTTCCCTTTATAAGAGCCTATATCATTTAAACGAATCGTAATACTGCCCTTTTTGCCAGACTGGTAATCATCTGCCCAAACTGCTCCTGCAAACAAAAAGACTGCCATAAATAAAACGGCTGTTGTAAGAAGAGTTTTTTGTATCTTATTTTTTATTCTGCTCACTCAGTCTCCTCCTCTTCTTTTTTTCATAAAAGGAATCACGATTAACAGGATTCCTGCCGCCAGAATTACAACTGCGGACACAGCAAATAAAATTTTCATCCACTGCCATATTCCATGCGCAATTTTCTCCTCCGGTTTTTCTTCCTTCTCTTCCCAGGGAATCCTTGCCCCTCTTACAAGAAGGCGGTGAGAATTGATTCCATACGGAGTACATGTTACAAGGGTTACATAATCTTTTCCCGGAATAATTTCCAGAGCTTCTGTCTCTTCCGGCTCTATTGTCAAAATCTCCTCCACCCTGTATGCCATCTCTTCTCCCAGAATATCCAGAAAAAACAAATCTCCTTCTTGCATCTGATCCAAATCAGTAAACAATGTTTTTGATGGAAGCCCTCTGTGGGAAGAAAGAACTGTGTGAGTTCCTTCTCCTCCTGTGGGAAAAGAGCTTCCATAAAGATGTCCGACGCCCTCCTCTAAAACCTTCGCAGAAGTACCGTGATAAACAGGGAGATGTACCTGGATTTTTGGAATACGTAAAACTCCCATAATTCCGTCTCCTGAAGGATTCAGAATCCTTTCATATCTGTCGTCTCTCTTACTTTTCACAGAAAATCCGTCTGAAACACCAGTCTGCTTTTCCAGAAGCTCTTTGTTATACGCCTCTGCTTCCTGTTTTATGGCTCTTTTTTTCTCCTCTGCAAGAATATCTGTCTGCTTTTCATAAGATTCTACAGCCTGGCTTTCGCTCCGTCTGTTTACCCACTGACTGATAAAAGGATAATTTAATATGGAAAGCCCCACAAGGAGAAATAAAAATAAAATTATATTCTGTTTTTTCACATTATGTTCTCCTTATGCGTATGATTTTATAAATACCAACGAAAAGAAAGATAATAAAAATTCCTGCCGCAGCACCATAAAGATACTGGCGCATCCATTGGCTTCCTTTCCTCTTTTCTATCTCTTTATCTGCCTCTTTTTCCACAAAAGGAATCCTTTTTCCCCGCACAAGAAGTCTGTGGGAATTGATTCCGTACGGAGTACATGTTACAAGGGTTACATAATCTTTTCCTTCCTGTATTCGAAGAGCCTCTGTATTATGCGGCTCTATTACAGTTATCCTGTCTGTCGCATACGCCAGAGTTTCTCCGAAAACATGAAGGTAAAATACATCTTCTTCTTTCATAAGCTCCAGGTCTGTAAAAAGCTTCTTTTCCGGAAGCCCGGCGTGGGCGGAAAGAACAGCGTGAGTTCCCTCTCCCCCAATTGGAAGAGAGGTATTCTTCAAATGCCCAACGCCGTTTTTCAAAACTTTTTCTCCTGTGCCGTGATAAATCCCAAGCCTGACATCAATGACAGGAATTTCCAGATACCCCATCATGCCCTCCTCATTTACATTAAGAAGGGTTTCATATTCTCTTCTGCTGAAACCAGATAACCCTTCCGGATCAAAAGGGTCTGTTACTGTTACATTTGCAGCAGCAAGAGATTTATTATATTCTTTTGCATTTTCCAGCTCTTCGTTTTTCTCTGTATCTGTTTTCTGATGTGTTTCATATGAAGTAATTACATCCTGCTGTCTTTGCTCATATAAATAATTGCTGATAAAAGGATATGCCGCAATGATAAGACCTGCCAGTACAAGAATCCCCGGCAGCCATACATGGAGCGCTTTTTTCATATTCTCTTATTTCGCTTTCCGTTCTTTTTTTCTGGCAGCTACATAATAAGCAATTCCTGCGCCAATTACAAGAACACCGCACACTGCGAAAATACCTGCTCCTCTGCCGCCTGTTGCAGGAAGCTGGAAACCGGAAGTATTATTTACGGAAAGGTTTACTTTTCCATCTGTATTATCCTTTTTATCCAAAGCTCCTGTATATTCTTTTTTTCCTGTATTCTCTGCGTCTGCTACATAATGATTCTCTCCCATTGCTCCTTTTATCACTATTTCCACAGGTTTTTTCAGAAGGTTATAACCTTTTATTGTGGAAATCTCCTTCAGATAATATGTACCCTCTTCAAGACCGCGGATTTCAATTTTGCCGCCTGCTGCAGGGCTCATTTTTGTCGCTGTATCTTTTGTTGCGGGAACATTTGTCATATTATAAATGCCGCTGCCTTCCGGTGTTTCATTAAGCTGATAATATGTTTCTGCACCAGTTTTTCCGGAATAGAGAATAAACTGAATCGCTTTTCTGTTATCTTCTGTAATACCATTCGTCTTTCCATTTAACTGTTTTGTCACATCAATGCCAAAAGTAAATTCTGTAACCTTATCGTAGGAAGTGTTCATATCCTGATTTCCGTCTATCTGATATGTCAGTTTCACTTCATTTGGATTACCGGAATTTTTTGCTGCACCCTTTTCATTTGGCCCTACGACTGCATTCTCATTTACAACAGCGCTGTAATAAAAATAAATTTCTCTTTTGGCTGTGCCTCCGTCTTTCGCCCAGGCAGACAGTTTTGTAAGTCCTGCTTCTGTAAAAGTAATTGTGAATGTATTGCCGGAAGCATATTCTGATGCGTTCTCTTTGTAGGGAGACAGTGCAGATACGGTGTAATCTTTACCGGACTGTAACTGAAGCGCCTGGTTTCCGCCTGCTGTTCTTACACCATCAATTTTTACAGTTCCTTTCTCTGTACCTTCCACTTCTACAGTTACCGGGGTAAGACCTTTGCTGATATTATCTGTAAGAACGTATTTCGTAATATCATTTCCATTTTGAGGAATAGAAGGAACTGTTCCTTTCAAACGGAAATGAACCGTATCTCCAATGGAAGTAGTATCTGTATCTGCAACTGTTTCCTTTCCATCTGTTAAGGCTTCATTATCTCCAATTACAATCTTTTTCTCAACCTCTGCGTCATCTGTGCTGTTTTTTACATTTGCTGTAATCTCTTCTTCCCAGTATCCGGTTCCATCTGTAATATAAGTAGGAATACTAATCACAAACGGGTTTCTGCTTCTTGTAATAGAAACAGGAACTTCTGCTCCCTCTTTCTTTACATAAGCCTTTGATACATCTGTCTCCATTACAAGATAAAGGCCATATTTGTTCGTCGCATCTAATTCTGCTGTAATCTGTCCATCCTTATCTGTTTTTCCAGGCTTTAAAGTTAACTGCAAACTTGAAAACGTGTCTGTATCCTTTTTCTGCACAGCCTGATTAATTACAGAACCATCTTTATAAAAGCACATTCCGCCATGTGTATAATCTGCGCTATTTTGAATTTCGGCTGCCTCTGCTGCTTTCTGCTGAATCCCGTAAGCCATAACCGTGGTATCTCCATCCTGTATCTCATAGAGATTTCCGATTTTTCCATATTGAAACTCAATTCCTCCAATGGGCTTTGTTGTATCAGCCTCGTCCAAATTTCCTTCCACATTTATGTATTTGCCAATAGTAAGAGATGGATTCCCTGCTAAAGGCGCTCCGTTTCCCTGTAATGTTTTAAAATATTCTACATCCATTTCTTCTGGCTCTGTGGTAAGCTGTGTCGGCTCTGCCTGCACAAGAGATGCAGCTCCTATGGACATCATCAATGCTGTTCCCGCTGCCAGAAGGCTTTTCCATAATTTTTTTCTCATTTTTTTCCTCTTCTTTCCAGGCGGCATATTAATACCGCCTTTTATATTTTATTTTTTAGATGCCTTACGTTTCTTTTCTTCTCCAATGACGTACCAGATTCCGGCTGCGCCTACAAGAAGGAGCCCTGCAATTCCAGGAAGGAAGAATCCGCTTCCTGCAGTGAGAGGCATCGTAATGCCTGTATTATTCTCAATCAGAAGAGTTACTTCTGCATAATACTTTTTGCCTCCCATTTCATAAAATGGTTTTGCTTTCCCTGCCGGATTTTCCTTTGTTGTCTCATACGGAAGAGAAATTTCTACAGGTTTGTCCAGCTTATTGTATCCTTCCGGAACAGATACCTCTACAATTCTGTAATCATATCCAGTCATCAACTGATTAAAAAGGGCACATCCTTTTTTCTCTTCATCATGAACGAGTACATTTCCTGTTTTTACCTGTCCAGGCTGTAAGCCGGATTCCTCCGGCGGATTTACAATAGAAGGATTCCCGCATACGGTTTCGTCTGCCGTTTTGTAAGTATCTCCGCCCTTTTCCTTATACTGAAGTTCAAAGACAACTCCATCAAGCGGCTTATTATCACCTGCCTTTTTCTCAATGACAATCATACCAAGACGATGGTTCACTGCTGTGATTACCGGCGTATCAACTGGTTTTTCTTCTGGAATCCTTATTTCTCCTTCAGATTTCTTTCCGCCGGAAGTTTCATAAGATACTTCATATCCCTCTGCTGCATTTTCCTTCACTGTATAAGTTTTTCCCTTTTCCAGACCATAAATCATTACATACTGACTGTCCTTTAAGGTAAAGGTATTCTGTTCTGATGTTAAAGTGAACGTCTCTCCTTCCTGCAGGTCCTGTCCCTCCGAAGAATCTGCCTTTGTATACTTCCTGCTGAAATAAGTTTTTCCCTCTGCCAGACCGCCAATAGTAAAAGTAAATTCTTTGCTCTTTTCATCTGTCGAAAGTTCTGCTCCATCTGGTCTGTCAATGCGCTTTTCTACTTTCAGCTCCGTAAGGCTGTTCCGATATACAACCGGGAGTTCCTTTGTCTCCCCTTTGGAATCCATATCTTTTACGACATATGGATTTTTTCCTGTTCCCAAGCCTTCTGTTCCTTCTGTTGTCTCATAAGAAGAATCTGAAATTTCTACAATACGGTAAATTGTATTTCCCTTCTCATCCTTTACAGAGCCGGGCATTTTTGCAGGAATACCGCTCCATTTTGCCTTCCAGGGAGCATATTCCAAATATGCGGCATCTACATTTTCATCTGCCGTTCCATCAAGAACTATCTTTGCAGGTGTTTTAAAGCTTGTCCAGGAGTTATCTTTTTCCTTCTGATATTGAAGTTCAAATGTAACCGGAGCTGTAAGCTCATTATCTTTCCAACTCTTCTCGGCAAATCGGCTTGTAACCTCCATGATATTTGTCACTCTGGAATAATAATCTGCATCCGGAATATCTGAATTTTTAATTTCATCTGCTGTCAAATCTTTTGATTCCGCCTGATATGCTTCGTTATAAATTCCCGAATTTTCTATCACTGTTTTGTCCTTATCTGTATTTACCTCTCTCGCCCTGTAAGTATATTCTGCAAACTCATAGCTTCCGTCTTCTGTTTTTACAAGGCTTCTTGCAGGAAGAGCTTCTATATTTATTCCTGCACTGTCTTCTGCATTCTTTCCGGTAAGTCTGACAGGATTTGGTTTACATACAGATTCCGGACAGTTTTCCCAATCGCCGTTTGCCTTTCTCTGAATCTCAAAGAATACCTCCCAGGATTCTTCGTTAAAAGGAACTCGCATACCATATTCATTATGGCTGTCATTTTTCCAGACCTTCTGAATATGAAGCTTTTGCACATCTACAAGATTATACATATCGTTTCTTTCCGTCTCTCCTACGATGCCCTTTGGTGTTTTCGCTGCAAGAAATGGCCAGGCAAATGAATTATTCACAGGGAAACCTGCTGCAGCAAGCTCCTGTCGGAATGGAGAATCCTTTTTACAGAAATCCAGCAGATTCTGTTTTTCATCGAAAAGTGGAGGAAACCATATATCCTCAGTTTCTAAAAGTGTATCTCCTTTCCGGATTTTTGCTTTTGGCTCAAGCCAGTATCCTACTTTTTGCCTGTTTTTGTCATTTTCGTCTGTAACAATCTCAGGATGTAAAATAAAGCTTTCCTCATAAACGGTTTGTCCGCTTTCATCCTTAAATTCCAATCCCGTTTCTACAAAAGCATATCGGAAATATATGATCTTTCCCTCTTTTGTTTTTATCTTTACAGGAATATCGGAGCAGCGATAGCGGCTGCAGGTATTGTTTTCATTTTGTCCCATTATTTGATTATTTCCAAATGTCCACTCTGCTGTCAGCCATTTCCACGGTTCTTTATTTGGAGATACTTCTGTTTCGGGATTTCTCTGATTAATAAAGGCATCTATCTGCTTACCATAGGGAGATTTATCTACCCGCTCCCAATTTGTAAGACTGCTCAGTTTATCCTGCTCTTCTGTTGCAGCTACATAAAGGTGTGAAATAAGCCGAATCTTATAACCAGTATGATTTACAACCGATTTTGACAGGTTTTCTGAATCCTTTGTATACTTATATATCTCTGCATTTGTATTTATCAAAGCATTCGTAAAGGAATTTCCCATTCCGGCTGTAAAGCTGTTAAGGGATTTATCATAATAAAAATCCCGTCCGGCTGTTTCTTTTACCTTGTAAGGCTCTTCCACCTGCTCTGCTAATCTGTAAATCCAGGGTGTCCCATTAGGCGCATAAATTTCAAATTTCGATGGGAATGTAATATCCCACTGTCCATTGTCTCCTTTATTCTGACCTGCCAGATTAGAAGTCACTGCTTTTATTGTTACCTTAGGATTTTCTCCAAGAATCTTTTTTAATTTCTCAGAATTGCTCAGATATTCTCCTGTTACAATCGCCTCCTTTTTTCGCTTTCCGGTATCTGGCTTATCATCATAAAACTCTTCGTACCAAAATTCATCTGGTACGGTAAGCTTTATTGTTCCAAGCTTTTCTTCCGGAATCTTATTATTATCATCCGGTTTACTTGACTGTGCATCTGCTCTTCTATAGAAGTCCAGGGTAAGAGATTTTCCACGAAGACCTGCAAAATTATGGCGGTCGTTCCACCACTTTCTTAAAGTAAGAGGGACTTTCTGCACATTTGTATATGTGTTTTTATAAGTCGCAGAATTATTTGTGTTCCACTCGGGCTCTTTATCTTCTGTTTTCTGCACAGGGTATAAACCTGATATTTCTTCGTCAAATACATACCCATTCTCTGCGTTTTCATCCAGAAGTCCTTTTCCTCCCACAACCTCATAACCGCCCTGAATAAATCCATTTGCGTTTTCTGTAATCGTATACTCGTATGTGTTTCCATTGGGAGCATAGATGGCAAGATTTTCAAAGAGGGCCTCTCCCATTCCATCCCCTTTAAACTCTTTATAATTCAGATATTTTATCTCTGAATATGCCAAATCCTTTTCCCAGCTTCCATCTATTTTTTTGAATTCTCTTGTAAGAGTAAAAGATACTCCAGGGTCTGCATACTCCAAAGCATCCGGTTTGTCTACCCATTTACGTACCTTCAGCATTCCCTTCTGATTTTTCAGATACCCGTTTGTGACTGCATAATTATGTATCTCAGGCTGCTTATACACAAGATGAACGCCCGGCTCTTTTCCCCCTGCATCATGTCCTGCATCTGTGTCTTCAAAGCTGTCCAAAACTTCTTCTCTTAAAATATATGTATATCTCTTTCCGTCTTCATCATACTGTGGAAGAAACTTTTCATTCTTTTCATCAGCAGGGCTTACAATTATCTCATCTTCAATAACTGCATTTACGTTCTTTCCCTGGTATTTTATTCCAAACCTGTACTCTCCTTCTGCGTACTGGTCTTCCCAGCTTGTTACCTCAAGAACAGCAATCGGCTCTTTGTCCTCGATTTTTCCTTCCGGAATATGGTCTCCCTCCAAATACTGGTACAATTTGAATTTCATTCCCGGAAGTTCTGCCTCCGGAAAACCAGCCGGCATATTCGCCCATATTTTCTTTCCGCCTACAAAAACACTTTCTTCAATCTGATTTACAAAAACACCTTTTTCTTTAAGAAGATATACACCGTCTGTATTCTGATAAAGAGCTGTCTTATAAGAATCATCCGGCACGATACTTCCATCTTCATTCGTTATAAAACCTTTTTCATCACCGATTTCTATATAATCCTCTATGACTGTTTCAGGATTTGCACCGTTCAGATACTTATAATAGACATCTGTATAATCAAAAAACTCTTTATCTGTCTTCATTTTTTCTCTGGCATAATAAGTAATCTCATATCCCAGTTCATCGTATTTCGGCATTTTTCCAAAGCTGCACATATTTACATCTTTGTCATCATAGAAAGTCCATTTTCTGTCTTTATAGATAGAAGAAATTTTTTCTGTAATCTGCCCGTTTTCTTCCACATGGCAAAGCTGATACAAATCAAGATAAATATCCGGCCGTTCTCCCATTTCATAGCGATAAGCATCCTTCCACTCTTTCAGGAAATACACTTCCTTTTCTCCTGAAATCTGATTCGTAAGCTTAATTTCCAGTTTATCAAAACCATGCAGTCCATGATTAGGCGTATAGCTGCTCGTAACATGAAGCTTATAAACCGGAACATCCTTTTCTCCTTCCAGCGCCTTTTCTACAGAAACCAGCCCTTCTTCCCCTTTTGCGCCTTTTGGTCTTGCCAGTTCCTTTAAAGTATAGCTTAACAGGTTTCCATATCTGTCGTATTTGGGAAGATTATAAAAACTGAACTCCTGTACTGTATTTTCTCCCGTTACTACCTGTATGGCAGAACCTTTATTATCGTTTCTGTCCAGAATTTCTATGGGCGTATTCCTCACTGTAATCGTATTATTTACATAATCTATAGCACCTTCCTGACTGCATTCCAGTTTTAATACAAGCTCATACCCCTTCTCATTCAGTTTGTCAAACAGCCTGTTTCTTATATGACCGCTGTTATTTCCATCTACCCACTTTTTCTCTGCGTCTATATTCACAGAACCGAGACGTCTGTTTGTGGCTGTATAAAAATGAATGTCTCCTATATCCTCTGTAGAATAGCTGACCTCATAACGATGATGAGCCGTATTGTATTTTATATATGGAGTAGATGCTCCAACAGCTCCATGCTGTACTTTATAAATCTTCTCCATATCTTCCTGTGTGTATATAATTTTGTGCTCTCCCACCTGTGTTTCAAGAATCAAAAGTTCATTTTGGGGAACACTTGCAGGCATTCCTGTTACTTCTGCCCACCAGTTATCCTTTGCATTGATTTTACACTCTTTAATCTGCTCGTAATCACCTTCCTGTTTTCTGTGATAAATCGTATAAGTAACTGTCTCCCTGTGCTGGGCATCTCCATCGTCTCTCCATATTTTTTTAAGGTAAATCTTATAATCTCCCTCTGGTCCGACCGGTGGAATCGGAACATTTTCTATGTTCATATGTTTAATACCATCATGGTCTGTTATATCGTTATAGAAAGACTGCCATTTTCCCTGTATTTCTTCCATTACCATATATTCATACGGATGACCTTCCCTGCTATAAAGATCAATTCCCCAGAACTCTCCGTACCACGGTGTTTTTTCCTGTACATATCCTGCAATTTCATCCGGTTTTCCTTCTATGTAAAGTTCCAGAGGCGCTTCATCTGGTTCTCCATCCATAATAAAGGGGTTATTTCCTTTTGTCACAAGCCTTACTTTTTTATCTTCGTGCTCAAACCGGTACATCCAAAGGGAAATCGGCTCTGGAGAAAGATTATCTTTCCATGTTTTTGTTACTCTGTATTCTGTCTTATCTTCCAGATTATTTTTTACAGTTGTTACAAATATGCCGTTTTTTTCTTCTGTTTTGGAAGAAGATGTATAAATAACCTCCATCCCTTTCTGATGAAGTGTTATTTTTCCTGTTTCCGCATCAAGACAGTTGTCCTTGCTGTCCCCCTGATAAACTGCGGTCTCCTGCCATCTGTATTCCATTTCACGACCGTACTCATCATATCTGGGCATTTCTTTTGTAAAACTCTGTGTCAGTTTTTCTGCAATAAAGTTTTCCAGGATTTTTGTATCTCCTGTACTTTCCCAAGGCTCTCCTGTTCCCTTCAGTCTTTTCTGAAGAGAAAATTCTACTTTTACATCGTAAAGCTCACTTTGAAATGCCATAGCATTCCATGTTTTTTCTACAGAAACAAATGTAGTTCCTGTCAGAAGATTGCTTACCGTTCCGCCGTCATAAATACTGTTATCATTTTTGTCACGCTCTTCCCATGAAGGAAGCACATCATGAAACTCTCCTGTGGACAAATCAAGCTTTCCGTATACGACTCTGTAGCGCTGCGCGCTTTCCCCTTCCATATATTCTCTTGTAAGGTAACGATAAGGATACCCGTGGGAATCATACTTGGGAAGATACCCGTCTCTTCCCGCAGGCATTTCAAAAAACTCTGAGAAATCAATCTTACAACTGTTTTCTGTACTTTTTGCCGGAATCGTAAAAACTGCTGTTTTTCCATCTTTATCTTTTACTGCTGCCGCAGTCTGATAGAGAAGTGATACATCTGTATTATCGTCTGGATTACCTGTCACCGTATCGGTAACTCGCCAGAGATAAAAGTCAACTTCCGGTCTGTCTGAATTATCTGTTACGTCAAACCATTCTTTTTCCGCTGTATAACCACGTTCTCCTGTAAGAGTAAGAATCAGGATACCTCCACTGTAAACAGCGTCTGTTTCTTCTCCATGATTGGACACAAGATTATTTTCAATGGTTTCTTCCAGTCTGTCGCCGCCAGGTAAAAGCTCTGTTCCTTCTATTCCTGCCGGAGGTTTTACTCCTCCGTCTTCTTTTGCAACAAGGCTTTCTATTGCTCTTTCCGGCATTTTTTCTTTATTATGCTCTATTTTATAAGTAATTTCCGAGCCATCCAGATTATAGCGCAAAAGGCCTTTCATGGAAAACTCTGCTGTACCGGGCACTGTCCCGTAATCAAAAGTCCATGTCACATCCGGAAGTCTGTCACTGTTCAGCGGAAGACTTCCTTTATTTATATCTTCCCCGCTTCCATCCGGTTTTGGTACGCCTGTTGCCCAGCAGAAATCATAGCTTTCCAGGATTTTTTTATAAATTCCATACATCCTTGTATTTCCGCGGCGAACCTGAACTTTCATTTCATAATTCATTTTTACTGTGTAATACCATCCCGGAGCTGCTGCTCCCGGATGCTCGCTCATATTGTCGTCTGTGACTTCTGTCAGACCATAATTGGGAGAGGAAATCTCACATGGATTTATACTCCAATTCAAGTTTACTGCCTGTTCCTTAATGCCGTCTCCTCTAAGTTTTGCCTTTGTGGGAAGTGCATTTGGGAGAATCGTGTAAATATCATGTCCTGTTCCTCCCATTTCCATATAAGATACCTTTTCTTTTATAATTCCCAATGAGGAAAACGGCACTGTCATGGTATTTACCACCGTCTGTCCCTCATTATCTTTATACGTATAAGAGGATGTAAATGTAAGGCTGTTTTCTAATATTATCGGCACTTCACTTGCAGCAGGACGTTTTTTTCCGCTGTTATTATTATCAACCCAGAAAATATCTCTCTTTATTTCTTCTGACTGTCTGGCAGTTACCTGGAAAGTGAAGCCGGTTGCTTCGTCTGTGAAAAAGTCACCAACTCCATTTACCATATCCTTCGGAGGAATCGTTGGAGTTGGAGTCGGAGTTGCGCTTGGTTCCGGCGTCACACTTGGCTCCGGCGTCACACTTGGTTCCGGTGTCACACTTGGTTCCGGCGTCACACTTGGTTCCGGTGTCACACTTGGCTCCGGCGTTGGCGTTACGCTCGGAAGGTTTAGAAAAATTTCCTGATATGTTCCATCTTCGTATGTCTGAATTTTCCACGGATATATCTGCTGCTCCTCTGTTAAAATTTCCTCCCTGTATACTACCTGCAGCTCCATCTGCGCCACCAAAGAAGAAATGCCTTCTATATCCTGAAGAAATTCCACTTCTACCTTCTGATTTTTGACAGTATACTCTCCAACCTGTAAATCAGACTCCTTTTCATATACAGGAATCCCTTCCTCTGTATCGGAAATTATCATACATTCTTCGGGCACAAAAAAGAACAGAGTATCTTTTACTTTTATACCCTGCTCTATTAAAGCATTCTGAAAAGACAACTCCATCCCTATCTTCTGTTCCAAAGGAACCTCTGTCTGTTCAGCATACATAATCTCATATATAATATCTTTATTTTTACTTAAATCTAAAGGAGAACGGCTTTCTTCTGTCTCATCCTGCAAATTATCTTCATTCTGAGAATCTTCTTCCTGCAAATTTTCTTCCGGTAAATTTTCCTGAGTTTCTTCTTCCTGGGGTTCTTCTTCCTGCAGTTCTTCTTCCTGTTGCAATATTTCTCCTTCTTTTTCCGGAACACTTTCCTCCTGAAGCGTTAAATCATTATTTTCCGGTGTTGAAAGAATATCTTCTGCGTAAACTGTTGTATTACTTATTAACATAGAAAAACATAAAAACCATGCAGCAGCCTTACGTACTGTCTTCATATATAATCACCTCTCCCGCTTTTATATGACACATAGTATACTCTTTTTGGGTATTTTTTACAATATATTTGACCTTTTCCATTCCCTATTATACAATAATAATATCTTATGATTGAATAAAAATATATGATTTTACATTATCGTTAATTTTTACTATTATAAATGAGAAAGGAAACACAATCATGCTGGATTTCAGAGTAGAAACCTTCCTGGAGGTATGTAAGGATTTAAACTTTACCCGGGCAGCACAACGGCTGAACCTGACGCAGCCTGCCGTATCCCAGCACATCCGATGGCTGGAGGAAGCGTACGGAGTTCCTCTCTTTGTATGCAGAGGAAAAAAAATGCAGCTTACTTCTGCCGGAGAAATGCTTAAAAATTCTGCTGCCACCATGAAGCATGACATCATTTCCCTCAGAGAAAAAATGCAGAAAAGCACAGAAAATCAACTGATTAAAATGGGGCTTACCCTTACGATAGCAGAATTTGAGATTTCGGGAATTGCCGCTGCTTACTTAAACTACTATCCTTCCGCATCTCTTCATCTTTCTGTAGCTAACACAGAAGAGCTTCTTCACGAGCTGGAAACAGGAAAGATTGATTTTGCACTTGTTGAGGGAAATTTTCCAAGAGACATTTATCATCATGAACTTTACCTGAGAGAACGCTACATAGCTGTCTGCTCTCCCGATGATTCTCTTGCAGAAGGAACGTATACTCTTGATGACCTGATTTCCCACAGATTGATTACCCGTGAGTCCGGCTCTGGTTCACGAAGCATTCTGGAGCATTATCTTCAGATGAAGGGACTGCAGGTAGAGAGCTTTGCTTCTCTTGTGGAAGCAGGAAGCATTGGGCTTATCAAGCAGCTTGTAGAACAGGGCTGCGGTATTTCTTTTCTTTACAGAACTGCTGTGAAAAAAGAACTGGCAGAAGGCAGATTGTGTGAAATACAGATGGAAGATTTGGACATTGTCCACGATTTTACTTTCATCTGGAGGGAAAACAGCATTTTTGCAGAAGATTATCTGGAAATCTACGAAAAGCTGAAGAAACAGGAAAACTTACTTTTCACAAAAGATTGAAACGGAGGAAAACGCATGAAGGTATTAGTAATTGGCGGTGTCGCAGCCGGAACAAAAACAGCGGCAAAATTAAAAAGAGAAAACCGTGATGCAGAAGTTACAATTCTTACAAAAGATAAAGAAATTTCTTACGCAGGCTGCGGTCTTCCTTATTATGTTGGAAATCTTATCGAAACCCGTGAAGAGCTTGTGGTAAACACACCTGCTAAATTCGCAGGACTTACCGGCGTAACTGTTCACACAAACAGAGAAGCGGTCTGTCTTGACCCGGCTTCCAAAACCCTTCAGGCGAAAAATCTGGAAACCAATGAAACAGAAAACTATTCTTATGACCAGCTTGTAATTGCAACAGGAGCTTCTCCTGTCATTCCTCCAATTCCCGGCGCTGACAAAAAAGGCGTTTTCAAAATGCGTACACCAGATGATGCTGTTTCCATGCGCGCTTATCTTGAAGGAGAAAATGTAAAAAAAGCAGTCGTAATCGGCGCTGGCTTTATTGGTCTGGAAGTTGCAGAAAACCTGAAAGCACAGGGACTTTCTGTAACAGTAATTGATATTGCATCTCAGGTTATGCCAAATATCCTTGACCCGGAAATGGCTCTTTATGTAAAAAGACATCTGCAGAAAAACGGAATCCGCGTAATTACAGGCGTAAAAGCAGAAGAAGTACTTGGAAATGATCAGGTAACAGGCGTACGTACAAGTACAGGCTTCCTTCCCTGTTCTCTTCTGGCTGTTGCTGCCGGAATCCGCCCAAATACAGGATTCCTTACAGACACAGGCATTGAAATGTTTAAAGGAACGATTCTTGTAGACGAAAAAATGCGTACAAATCTTCCTGATATTTACGCTGCAGGCGATTGTGTTATGGTGAAAAACCGCATTACAGGAGAAGCAAAATGGGCTCCTATGGGTTCTTCTGCCAATCTGGAAGGCCGCACCCTTGCACAGGTTCTTGCGGGAAAAGATAAAAGTTTTAAGGGGGTTCTCGGAACAGCTGTATGTAAGCTTCCCGGTTTAAACTGCGGACGTACAGGACTTACAGAGATACAGGCAAGAGAGGCCGGATACGATGTTATCACAGCTCTTTCCGTAACAGATGACAAAGCGCATTATTACCCGGATTCTTCTTTCTTTATTACAAAGCTGATTGCAGATAAAACTACACATAAGCTTCTTGGAATCCAGGTATTCGGTCCGGGAGCTGTTGATAAAATGGTAGATATTGCAGTTATGGGAATTAACATGAATGCTTCTCTTGAAGACTTTGAAAATGCAGACTTTGCTTATGCGCCTCCATTTTCCACTGCAATTCATCCGTTCGTACAGGCTGTATACGTGCTCCTGAACAAAATTGACGGAACTCTTACAAGTATGACTCCTTCCGAATATCTGGAAGGAAAGGCAGACGACTACCGCATTCTCGATGTAAATCTTGCTCCTTCCATTCCAGGCGCAGATTACATTAATCTTGCAGAAGTAAACGGACCGATTCCGGGAATTGAAAAAGATGAAAAGCTTCTTCTTGTGTGTGCAAAAGGCAAAAGAGGTTATTTCCTTCAGAACCGCCTGAAACACTTCGGATACATAAATACCGTTGTTCTGGAAGGCGCAACCTTCTTCAATGAAGTGCATGTAAAAAACATTGCTTCTGCCCTTCCTGAGGAAGAAATTAAACGTGTGAAAGCCCTTGGTTTCCTTATGGACAAACGAACAGGAAATCACTTTAACGGGCGTGTTATTACAAGAAACGGAAAAATCACAGCAGAAGAAATCCGTGCAATTACAGAGGCGGCTCAGCTTTACGGAAACGGGGAAATCACTATGACAACCCGTCTTACTATTGAAATTCAGGATGTTCCTTACGAGAACATTGAACCGCTTCGCGAGTATCTTGCACAGGCAGGTCTTATGACTGGCGGAACCGGCTCCAAGGTTCGTCCTGTTGTATCCTGTAAAGGTACAACATGTCAGTATGGCCTCATTGATACCTTTGCACTGTCTGAGGAAATTCATGAACGTTTCTTCCTTGGCTACAACAATGTTCTTCTTCCTCATAAATTCAAAATCGCAGTAGGCGGCTGTCCGAATAACTGTGTAAAACCGGACCTTAACGACCTTGGTATTGTAGGTCAGAGAATACCGGAAGTAGATATTGATAAATGTAAAGGCTGCAAGAGATGTAAAATCGAGACAACCTGTCCTGTAGGCGCTGCAAAAATGGTTGATGGAAAAATCGTAATTGATTCTGCCATCTGTAACCACTGTGGACGCTGCGTAGGCAAATGTCCGTTTAAAGCATTTGAATCCTCCACTTACGGATACCGTATTTACATCGGCGGACGCTGGGGCAAAAAAGTTGCACAGGGACGCTATCTGGATAAGATTTTTACCGATAAAGAAGAAGTTCTTAACACAATTGAAAAAGCCATTCTTCTTTTCCGCGAACAGGGAATTACAGGAGAACGTTTTGCTGATACCGTAAACCGTCTCGGCTTTGAAAACGTACAGGAACAGCTTCTCTCCGACAGTCTTCTTGCAAGAAAAGAAGAAAATCTTGCTGCGAAAAAACACTTAAAAGGCGGCGCAACCTGCTGACAAAAAAACAACCCGAAAGGAAATTCCTTTCGGGTTGTTTTTTTATGACATCAGCACTCCGATTTCTCCACTGACATCCTCATAGCTTCTCACTGTCTCATTTAAATTATTAATTTCTCCTGCTATTTTCTGGTCTTTAAATACAAGGATTCTTCTGGCAAGAGTAATCATCTCCGGCATATCCGAAGAAATCAGAATAATTGACTTTCCTTCTTTTTCCGCAAGCTCCCAGATTAAATCGTGAATATATTTTTTCGCTCCTACATCCACACCAACTGTGGGCTCATCAATAATGAGAATATCACAGCTTGCAGCAAGCCACTTACCAATACTTACCTTCTGCTGGTTTCCTCCTGAAAGGCTTCCTACTTTTGTCTCAAGAGAAGGAGTTTTTACTTTCATTTTCTCCGCCATAGAAACAGCAATTTTTCTATCTTCTTTTACGTCTATCTTATGAAACTTATTAAGAAGTCTCTGCCATACAGTAATCGTTGTATTATATCCTACAGAAGCATCAAGAAGAAGTCCTTCTTCCTTGCGGTTTTCTGTAACATATCCAATTCTGTATTTATCCAGACTGTCGGCAACAGACTTTATTTCTGCCTTTTTTCCATGAATATAGACTTCACCCTCGTCCATCTTATCCGCACCTACAAGAAGTCTTGCAAGCTCTGTTCTTCCGGAACCGACCAGACCGTAAAATCCAAGGATTTCTCCTTTTTTAAGCTGAAATCCAACTTTATCAAACTGACCGTAGGTCGTAATGTTCTTTGCCTCAAGAACAACCTCGTCCTTCACATTCAGAAATCCAAGATGTTCCTGGGCTTCTTCACGACCTATCATCATCTTCACGATGTCCTGTCTTTCGATACCCTTACAGTCTCTTGTGCCTACGTATTTTCCATCACGAAGAACAGAAACCTTATCACATAATTCCAGTACCTCTTCTATTTTATGAGATACAAAAATGACAGCAACTCCCTGTTCTTTCAGTCGTTTTACGATTTTAATAAGATTTTCACTTTCATAGGTTGTAAGAGAAGAGGTAGGCTCGTCCAGAAGAATGTACTTTGCATTGGAAGAAAGAGCTTTTGCAATCTGAGTAAGCTGCTTCTGCGCTGCTGTCAGATGTTCTATCTTATCAGTGGGACTTAAATCAAGTCCCACTATTTTAAGATATTTTTCTGCTGTTTCATTCACACGTTTCCAGTCAATGTTCATTCCCTTTTTAAACTGGTCGATGCGGTCCAGTACAATATTTTCTGCTATTGTCGCATCGGGAATAACCTGAATTTCCTGACTTACCATATTTATATCGTGAGCAACGGCATCACGGAAATTTTTCATTTCCACTTTCTGCCCGTCAAGATACATTTCTCCCTCATCCGGATGATAAATCCCCGTAATAATCTTCATAAAAGTGGATTTTCCGGCGCCGTTTTCTCCCATAAGCGCATGGATTTCTCCTTCTTTAAAAGTTAAGGATACATCATCAAGGGCTCTTACTCCCGGAAAAATCTTACTGATATGTTTCATTTCCAACATATAGAATCCCTCCGGATCATAATTATTTTATTTTGTCAGATACTCTGTAGGAAGCTTTTCAAGAATCTCTTCTGTTACTTTGTCAAGTTCCTCTGCATATCCGTCCATGTTGTCTTTTGTTACAAGAACTGTACCGGAATCTACAAAATACTGACCATCTTTTACTTTATAGCCTTCGTCCATAAGTTTCAGAGCCATACAGGAAATATATCCGTGTCCTGCAGAGTTCTGTGCGATAGTAGCGTCAATCACGCCTTCTTCGATTCCTTTCATAACACCTGAATCTGTATCAATACCGATGGCATAAATGTGTTCTGCATCCGGCTGTTTTGCGTAATAGTCATTTAATGTCTGTGTCATACCAACGCTGCTTACCATACCTGTACAGATAATACCGTTGATTTCTCCCATGTTTGCGGAAAGAGCGCTCTCAATCTTACTTACAGCTTCTTCCTGGGTTTTAATTCCTGCGATTTCCTGAACGATTTCCACATCCGGATATTTTGCAACAACTTCTTCTACACCTTCTTTACGAAGAGCTGTATTCGGATCTTCCAGAACCTCGAGAACATTAAGAATTTTTCCTTTGCCGCCCATCATTTCGATAACAGCTTCTGTTGCGTCCATTGCAGCCTGTTTTACATCTGTTGCAACTGCCAGTGATGCAGCTGTCGGTTTCTCTGTATCTGTTCCAAAGTTGATAACATTTACACCCATTTTTTCATTGATTTCTTCATAAAGACCATTTGCTCCGGAAGCGTCACATGGATAAATGGAAAGCCCTGTAATTCCCTGTGCAACAAGCGCTTCTACCTTCTCATTTTCACTTGCCTGGGTCCAGTCCGGTCCAATCTGGATAATAACTTCTGTGTCCTGCTCTTCCTGGAATTTCTCAACGCCTTTCTTTACCTCGTCGAAATAAGGATGCGGCGCCGGAGCATACCATGCAATTTTAGAATCTGCCGCCTGAACAGTCATTACTCCTGTTAACCCCACTGCCATCACTGCACACATAAGCCCTGCAATCCATTTTTTCTTCATAGTCATTTCCTCCTTAAAAAATATTATATAGTTTTTACTTTATTACTTTCCGCTTTTAAGCTGCTGTTTCAACTTTCTGCCATTTATAATCTCCTTAATACTGTCAAGGGAAACTGCCAGAAGAAGAATCAGTCCAAGATATGTCTGCTCGAAATAAATATTGGCATTTAACATAACAAGACCATTTTTTACCATTACAATTAAAAATCCTGCGAAGAATACGCCTACTGCATTAAATACGCCGCCCTTTAAAGAAATTCCTCCGATAACTGCTACTGCGAAAGAAATAACCATCCAGTCAACACCTGTTGACGGCTGTGCGGAACCTGTTCTGGAAATCCAGAGAAGACCTGCAATCGCTGCAAAAAATCCGGAACCGATATTTGCAAGAATAATCATTTTATTTGTGTTTACACCGGACATTTTCGCTGCTTCCACATTTCCGCCTGTTGCAAGAACGCGGCGTCCTGTTACTGTATAACGGAATACGTATCCCAGAATTGCAAGAGCGAGACCTGCCAGCCACAGAAGGTACGGGATTCCTAAAAATCCTTCTCTTCCAAGGAAAGTGAAGCCTTCCGGAATTTCATTATATGGAAATCCCTGAGATACTCCGTTAATGAGTCCCTGAAAAATAAATGAGGTTGCAAGTGTTACTACAAAGGAATTCAGCTTCAGTCCTGTAATTACAAGACCGTTTACTGCGCCTGCGAGGATTCCCACAATAAGACCGATCAAAACTGCCGCTGCTGAAGGAAGACCAAGAATCTCCATACTATAACCTGCCGCTACTACTACCATACCTCCGATATATCCCAGAGATAAGTTCATGCCTCCCACAATAACTACAAGGCCCTGTGCAATGGCAATGAAGATATAGATTGCAGCTGTTCTTCCCATATTAAACAGGTTATATGATGTAAGAAAACTGTCTGAAAAGATTGTAAAAATCACACCCAATATCAGGACTGCCACAATAACCGTTATTTCACTGCGGGCAAATATTTTCTTTATATTAAATCCTGCTGTTTTTTTATCACCCATTTTCTTCTCCTCTTTCCTTTATTTTCTGGAATCTTCTACTGCTTTGTACATAGCAAGAATATTTTCCGGCGGAACGTCCGGCATAATATTATGTTCCTGATTAAATACGAAGCCTCCGTCCTGATTGAAAATATCAATCATGCGTCTTGTGTAGTCGTAAACTTCTTCCGGTTTTGAAAGATTTAAAACAGTTCTCGTATTACATCCGCCACCCCAGAACGTAATGTCTTTTCCAAATTCCTGCTTCAGAACCTTCGGATCCATCTGATAAGCTGTTGTCTGAACAGGATTTAAAACATCATATCCGGCTTCAATTAAATCCGGGATGATCGGATAAATGGAACCGCAGGAATGAAGAAGCGTTTTCATATTGCTGTGCTTATGTACGTATTCGTTCAGTTTTGTATGATACGGTTTAAAGAATGTCTGGTACTTCTCTCTTGACATGAACATTCCCGTATCCATTCCAAGGTCGTCTCCGAATCTTAAAATATCAACTACATCGCCTACAGCTTCACATACCTTCTCAAGTGTTGCCAGATGACGCTGCATTAACTGGTCTACAAGAGCCTCCACATTTTCTTCATCTGAGTAAAGGTCCATGAGGAAGTTATCCATTCTCCTTAAAAAAGTTCCCCACTCAAAAAGATTACAGCCGCATGTAATCATTAAAGCTTTATCTGTGCTTTCACGAAGCTTTATGGTACGCTGGCGAAGCTGTTTGTAAAAATCTTTTTCTCCGCTGTGGTCCCAGGGACTGTGAACAAGCGCGCTCCACAATACCTTTCCCATCTGGTGATCCAGATCTTTGTAATCATCCGGATAATCGTCTAAATACGGGAAATACGTCTGGTCAAAAAACGTTGCTCCAACAGGCATCTTTGCAATCAGAGTTCCTTCTTTATCATGAACAAGGTAATCTCCATTCGGCTGTTTTTCCGGATGGAACCATTTTGGATACTGCCCCACAGAACCATCTGCCAGTGTTACATCGTGCCAGTCCTCATCCTTCTCATTAAACACTCTTCCTATATCAATTACGTCTACGCCAAAGCGTTCCAGAATTTCATCCTCCGGCTGCACTACCTGCTGTACCACATCAAAAATTCTTGTATGTCCGCCAGTCATTCCCAGATGTTTTTTCAGATTGTTATACGCAATCGCAGAAATTCCGGAGCTTGGTGTTGCCCCCAGATCAAGGGGAACGTAATCCGGCTGCTTATGTGCGAGCGCTGCCATTACTCTCTCTCTTGAATTCATAGTTTCCTCCTTTTGTCTAAACGTTTAGATTTTCCTTCATAAAAAAATCCTTCGTCTTAATCAAGATGATATACCTCTTCCATTTCGCCCCACCATTCTCCTTCTTTTGCTGAAGGAACAGGCTCCTGGCACGGGTCTGTCTCTTTCCACCACTCCTGAGTTTTCGGGTCATCTGCCATCTTCTTCATATCTGCCTCATAATCGTCCCCTGTATACTCGTAATAGCTGAAAAGATAGCCGTCTCTGTAGTAAATAGAATAATTTTGTATATTGCATTCTTTAATCTTATCGTTAATTTCTTTCCAGGGATTTGCGTGAAGCGCTTTGTACTTTTCCAGATACTCCTCTTTTACACGAATAACCTGTCCAAATCTTCTGACTTTCTTTTCTTCCATTTCAACACCCTCTTTATTATTTTCTTTTACGGCGCCTGTCTGTATTTGATGATTTGATTATACCTCACAAAAAAGCAATTTCAACCAGTTTTCAAAAATAATATTCTAAACGTTTAGATATATTGACGTAATCATCGCTTTATGATAGATTGCTTTTATAGATAATGTATAATATTCTCTTACGGAACGGAGGTTCTCTTATGGCAACTTTAAAAGATGTAGCAAAAGACGCCGGTGTCTCGATTGCCACTGTATCCTGCTGTATCAGTGGAACTCGCTATGTAAAACCGGAAACAAAGATGCGAGTCATGGACTCTATCGAAAAACTAAAATATATTCCGAATGCCTCTGCCAGGGATTTAAAATCTTCCTCCTCAAACCGCATTGGCATTGTACTGACAGATATAGATAACACATACCACGCCGAGATATTTAAGGGCGTATCCTCCTATCTTCAAAGAAGAGGCTATTCCATCAGTGTGGCTTTTTCCAATAATCTTCCTGATATTGAAATAGAAAAAATCGAAGATTTCATAAGTCAGAATGTATCCGGGCTTGTTATCATAACCTGTCAGCCCCAGAATACTGATTTTTTCCAGAACCGAATTAAAAATTTTAATATTCCTGCCGTTTTCATTGAACGCCGCCCCGACAATCTTGATGTAAGCTTTGCAGGCTTCGATAACAACAAAACACTTTATCAGATTACAAACGCTCTGCTTTCAAAGAACTACAGAAAAATCGGGCTTGTCACAGGATTTTCCCATTTTTCTTCTGAAAAAGAGAGTATGGAAGGATATTCCGCCGCTTTTCAAAACAATGATCTTTCCCCTGATACCTCGCTGATTGTAGAAACAAATATGACAAAGGAGGACTCTTTTAAAACCTGTATGACAAAGCTTCCTCTGACCTCCCTGCAGGCTGTCATTGCTACATCAGAAAGCATTGCCTCCGGTATTTTAGAAGCGCTGTACCTTCAAAATATCCGTGTCCCTGACGACATTCTTCTGATTACCTTAAGCGAAGAAGGCTGGAATAACGCCACAAAATATCCTGGAGTCATTCACACTTCCCGAACAGCGTTTACCCTTGGGAGGGAAGCTGCACAGATACTTCTCCAGAACATTAAAGAACCTGTGCTTTTTGAGGAACAGAACCGAATCCTTTCTGACCATATTCCCAATTTGAATGCTATTCCTGTACCGGCTTCTGTCACGCCTTCCTGCGCTGAACAGGATAATACACAGGAATGCCTCCGGATTCTTATGGTAGACCTTGTGACTTCTCATTCTACAAAGCTTTTATCTCAAAGCTTTACACGGGAAACAGGGATTCCCATTGAATTTACATTTGTAAAACATGATGAGCTTTTAAAATGTATTATGCACGATGTAAATTCTTCCCGTAATTATTATGATATTTATATGTATGATGTTCCCTGGCTGGAATATATGGTGCAGAATGCTTTTGTATCTGATATGACAGATTTTGTGACAAACAGCGATTTTGAACCGGAACGGTTGTTTAAACAGAACATGGATAACTGCAAATATGAAGAACATTACTACGGAATTCCGATTATCGGCGGAACGCAGATCATGTTTTACAGACAGGACCTCTTTGAAAACAGGGAAATCATAAAGTCCTTTAAAAAGAAATACGAAATTTCTCTCCGACCGCCCAGAACATGGACGGAGTTTAATGGCATCGCTGAGTTTTTTACACGAAAATATAATCCGGCTTCTCCAACTCCTTTCGGAACTTCTTTTGCAGGAATTATAGATGAGGAACTTGCACCGGAAATTTTAATCCGCCTCTGGTCATTTGGCGGAAAAATCTGGGACAAATATAACAGGGTATGTCTGAACACACCGGAAAATGAAAAAGCATTTCACAGTATTTTAACCACTTTAAATTACGTGGAAAAAAATCCTCTGGAAACCTCTATCCTCAATACGGTAGATGATTTTATTTCAGGTAAAACAGCTATGCTTGTTACATACACAGAATACGCCTCCCAGATAAGCCAGTATATCCACCGGAATACCTCCGGCCGCGTAGGTTATGAAACGATTCCCGGAAAAACGCCTGCAAGTGTAGGCTGGAACTTCGGTCTGAATCCATTTACCTCAAAGTCCGATATGGCATATCGGTATTTTAACTGGCTCTGCCGTGATTCCACAAGCTGTTATATGACAATTATGGACGGACAGTCTCCTGTAATTACCCCATATCACAGCCACGAGCTTATGAAGCTCTACCCCTGGCTTGAACTTACAGAGGAAAGCTTTACGTATTGCCGAAAAAGAAATGGGCCTTACCGAAATAAGTCCCTCGTAATCCCTCAAAATAAACTGGAGGCAATTTTATGCAGCGTTCTTCGGGACATTCTCATAAATAAAACCTCCATCTCACAGGCTCTCACAAAAGCCCAGGTGAAAATGGAGGAATTGTTTAAATCATACGGCTATCCGAAACCGCTTCATTTTATACAATAAATTACGCTTCTTTATTTTGAGACTTTTCCATAGACAGTATCTTCTCGCCCAGCCTGTTATAGATTTCTACCGCATCCTGTACATGGCGGGCTGCTCCGGCGCCTCCCGGAGCGCCCGCTGTCACAAGGATATATTCCCGTCCCTCTATTTCCGCAAAACTGGCAAGACAAAGACCTGCCTCGCTTGTATAGCCTGTCTTTCCTCCCTTTATTTCTCCGCCTGTCACAGCAGCGCTTGGAAGGCTTTTAAACATGGTACTGTAATATGTAATCCCGTCCGGGTGAATGTTGGTGACGCCGGTAGAATGGCGGGGCGCTTCTATTACTTCCCGGAATGTATCATTTCTAAGCCCATACTTTAAAAGAACTGCCATATCAAGAACCGTACTGTAATGTTCCGGATTGTGAAGCCCTGTACTGTCACAAAAATGCGTATTTTCCATTCCGATTTTCGCCGCTTTCTTATTCATCAGCTCCACAAAAGCCTCCTCAGAACCGGAAATATAATCTGCCAGAGCAATGCAGCACTCTGCGCCTGATGGCAGAAGCACTCCATATATCAAATCTATAGCCCGCACAGTCTCTCCCGGCTGAAATCCCGCCTGTGTGGCATCCTGTTCATAGAGCCCCGCAAACATATCCTGGGTAAGTGTGATTTCCTGGTTTAAATCCCTGATCTCCTCGATTGCCAGAATTGCCGTCATCATTTTTGTCATAGATGCAGGATAAATTCTTTCTTCCGCTCTCTCTGCTCCCAGAATCTTTCCGCTGTTTGCCTGCATCAGAACTGCATAAGGGCTTTGAATCCCACTTATATCAAGCTCTTTTACAACAGGCTGACTGAACTTTAAAAGCCACTCTCCCACTCCCTTATCCCAGCCTATCATGATAACAAGCGCAGCAATCACAATGATTTCCACAAATGTGCACAGAACAATCCTCCCTGTGTTCCTCTGTTTTTTTCTTCTTCCCCTGCTCCGTCTTCTGGTTCTTCTTGCCGGTGACATAAAATCCCCTCTCTTCTTTCTCTTTCGAAACTGTGTGATAAAGTCTTATTATCTGGGGATATTGTAACATAAACCGTAATATGGTTCATCTAAATAATCTCTAAAATAAAAAAAGATTCTATAAAGAACATTCCACAAACCCTTTTCCTGTCAGTACAACTGCCTGTTTAAATCCGGCTTCCTTCGCAAGAGAAACTGCCTGATTGTATCCGTATACAATCCCTTCTGCAGTATGGGCATCTGCTGTCACAATAATGCGTCCTCCCATATCATGCCATTCTTTCAGTAAAAAAAGAGCCGGATATGGCGTCTTTCGATAACCGCGCGCCATAGCCCCGGTGTTAATTTCCAGCACTGTCTTTGAAGGGCTGACTGTATGAAGCGCCTGCAGTGCAGTCTCTTTATACCACTCTGCATTTTCATCAAAAAATCTGTTTCCTTCGTTAAACTTTGTAATCAGATCCATATGCCCCAAAACAGGAGGATTCAAAGCCGCCATACGGGATACCTGCTTAAAATACATCTGAACCATATCCTTTATGTTTCCGTTGAACCCTTCATCCCCACATTTTTCAAAGGTGTCTTCGCTTAAATCTACCGGATAATATCTGTCTTTCTCCGGCTGCAGATAATGAACACTGCCAATCCAATAATCAAATCCATCACGGACCGCATCAGAACAAATGTCCCACTCCAGTCCAAGAAGCACTTCCATTTTCCCAAGATACTGTTCTCTAAGCTCCATTGCCTTTTTTCTGTAGTCTGTCATGTCATATGGTAAAACGAAACCTTTATCCTGAGGAGCTGGCGTATGGCTGTGTCCAGATACTCCATAATACCGGACACCAGCCTTATATGCTGCCTCTGCCATTTCTTCCATTGTATTTTTACCGTCGCAAAAAGCAGAATGTGTATGAACAGAACACAGAAACGGCGTAAGATTATTCATTGCATTCTCTCCTGCTTTACTTTATGGTCAATTACATGGCGCTTTTCCAGCTCCTTTGTAATATCCTCCATTGTAATTCCCATCTGCACCATCAGGACCATCACATGATAAGTCAAATCTGCTATCTCATATATAGTCTCCTCCTTATCCTGCTTACTTCCGCCGATAATTACTTCTGTACATTCCTCTCCTACTTTTTTCAGGATTTTATCTAATCCCTTTTCAAAAAGATACGTTGTATAGCTTCCTTCCTGAGGCGCTGTTTTGCGTCCTTTAATCAGTTCATAAAGCCCTTCATAGCTAAACTGTTTTAGTTCCTCAGAAAGATAAACCGGCTGAAAGAAACAGCTTTCCTCCCCTGTATGACACGCCGGTCCGTCTTTTATTACCTCCACAACAAGAGCGTCCTTATCACAGTCAGCCGTAATACTTACAACATGCTGAACAGCTCCTGATGTTTCTCCCTTACGCCATAACTCCTGACGGCTTCGGCTCCAGAAACAGGTTCGCTGTTCGTCTATGGTAACAGCCAGACTCTCCCGATTCATATAAGCCAGCGTCAACACCTGTTTTGTATAATGATCCTGTACAATAGCAGGAATCAAACCCTGTTCATCAAATTTTAATTCCATATAAGATTCCCCTCCAATCAAATCCGCATTTCCACACCCCTGACGCTAAGAAAGCGTTTCAGTTCTTTTATATCCACCTGTTTTGTGTGAAAAACAGAGGCGGCAAGACCTGCATCCATCCCGGGATGTGTAAATAACTCTGCAAAATGTTCCATAGTTCCGGCGCCTCCACTGGCAATTATAGGAACATGAACTCTTGATGCCAGCTCATCCAGCATTTCCAAATCAAATCCGTTTTTTACTCCGTCAGTATCAATGGAATTTAAAACTACCTCGCCAGCTCCGTCAGCGACACCTTTCACAGCCCACTCCATTGCATCAATGCCTGTGTCCTCTCTGCCTCCTTTGGCAAAAAGATGAAACTGCCCGTTTACCCGCTTCACATCCATAGAAAGAACTACGCACTGATCCCCGTATTTTTTCGCAGCCTCTCCAATCAATTCAGGGTTTGCAATTGCTCCTGAGTTCACACTTACCTTATCAGCGCCGCATTTTAATACCCTGTCAAAATCATCCAGAGTACGGATGCCTCCTCCCACTGTCAGAGGAATAAAAATTTCACTTGCAACCTTGCGCAAAACATCTGCAAACAGGCTTCGCCCTTCTGCTGAAGCAGTAATGTCATAAAAAACAAGTTCGTCCGCACCTGCTTCGTTATAAAAACGAGCCATCTCCACCGGATCTGCAACATCCTGCAGACCTTGAAAATTCACTCCTTTTACTACACGGCCATTTTTTACATCTAAACATGGAATAATACGTTTTGCTAACATACGCCTACCTCCTGAATCACTTTTTTCAGATTCAGCCGTCCTGTGTACAAAGATTTTCCAAGAATTGCTCCACAGGTTCCAATCTCCTCTAGCTGTTTTAGCTCTTCCATAGAACTGATGCCTCCTGATGCAGTGACATACAGCCCCTCAATTTTTGCAAGCTCCCGGTACACCTCAATATTCGTCCCCTGTTCCGCACCGTCTCTGCTAATATCTGTATAAATAACTGTTTTTACTCCGGCATCAAAAAGACGGCGGCAAAAATCCACCCCTTTTTCTTCTGACAGCTCTTTCCATCCGTTAATCGCCACATATCCGTCACGGGCGTCCACACCAACTGCAATTTTATCTCCGTAAATTTGCGCCATACGCGCAGTAAAATCAAAATCTTTTACTGCAATCGTTCCCAGAATACACCGGCTGACTCCCAGCTCCAGGTATTGCCGGATTCTCTCTTCTGTCCGGATTCCTCCACCCACCTCTATATACAGTCCGCCTTGTTTTGCAATGGCTTCAATAGAAGAAAAATTAACCGGAGTACCCTCTCTTGCACCATCCAAATCTACCACATGAAGATATTTTGCGCCTGCCTCAATAAAATCTCTTGCCGCAGCGCAGGGCTCTGAGCCATAAACTGTCATCTGTTCGTAATCTCCCTGATAAAGGCGCACTACCTGTCCGCCGCACAAATCAATCGCAGGAAAAATCTGCATCTTTTACCCTCCTATAACTCTGAAAATGCCTTTAAAATCAAAAGACCTGTCTCACCGGATTTTTCCGGATGAAACTGTGTTCCCCACACATTCCCCCGTCTCACAACACCAGTAACCGATACATTTCCATACTGGGAAACTGCCAGGGTGCTTTCTTCACAATGAGCGGCGTAATAGCTGTGTACATAATAAACGTATGCGCCGTTTTCTATATACCGAAATAAAGGGTCTTCTCTTCTGATTTCCAGACGGTTCCATCCCATATGGGGAACTTTCAGGGTCTTATCTGTCAAAGCGCCTTTTAAATCTTCCACCTGCCCCGGAATCAGCCCCAGACCTTTATGCATTCCGTATTCCATACTCGTATCAAAAAGGAGCTGCATTCCCAGACATATACCAAGAAGAGGTTTTCTTTCTGCCTCTTTTTTCAATACGGGAGCAAGCCCTGCTTCCTCTAATTTTGCCCTGGCATCTCCGAATGCTCCCACTCCCGGGAGAATAATACGATCTGCTGCCTGCAGTCTGGCAGGATCTCCCGTAATCTCTGCTTCAAGTCCCAGAGCTTTCAGACTGCCCCACAAAGAAAATAAATTTCCCACACCATAATCTAAAATTGCTATCATATTCTCACCCTGCCTTACAATATTCCCTTTGTACTTGGAATCTCGTCTTTATGTTTCTCATCTATGGCGACTGCCATTTTAAGAGCACGTCCCATTCCTTTAAAAACCGCTTCTATAATGTGGTGCGTATTTTCTCCTGCAAACTGGCGTATGTGAACAGAACCCGGACAGCTGCGCACAAAGGACAGCCAGAACTCTTTTGCAAGTTCTGTATCAAAGTCTCCTACTTTCGTACACGGCAGTTCCACAGACCAGCCAAGAAAAGCACGCCCGGAAAGATCGCAGGCACATAAAATCAGGGTTTCATCCATAGGAAGAAAAAACTGTCCGTAACGGAAGATTCCTCTTTTTTCTCCCAACGCTTCTGTAAACGCCTGACCCAGACAAATGCCAATATCCTCCACTGTGTGGTGATAATCTACATACGTATCTCCTTTGCAGCGTACTGTCAGATCGATGTCTCCGTGTCTGGAAAATAATTCAAGCATATGATCCAGAAATCCGCAGCCTGTAGAAATATCCGCCTTTCCTGTGCCGTCCAGATCAAGTGCAAGCTGAATCTGTGTTTCCCGGGTGTTTCTTTGAATTGAGCTGCTGCGCATATCAAATTCCTCCTTCTTGCTGTAAGATACAGGAAATTTCAAAAATCAGTGCCTGCATCTGTTTCTTTGATCCGATCGTAATCCTGAGATAATCAAAAATACGCTCTTCCGGAAACCAGCGCACCAGAATTCCCCGCTCCTTCAGTTTTTGATATAATTCTCCGCCTGAAATTTTATCGGATTTTGCAAATACAAAGTTCGTTTTTGAAGGCAGCACGGAAAATCCCAGTTTTTCCAGCTCTGCCGTTGTCCACCTTCGATTTTCCACAATCGTATAACAGCATTTCTTAAAATATACCTCGTCCTCCACTGCTGCAATTCCTGCCGCCATTGTCATACGATTTACATTATAAGGATTAAAGCTGTATTTTACCCGGTTCATCGCTTCTATAAGCGGTACGCTTCCTAATGCGTAGCCAAGACGCGCCCCTGCTAACTGACGGCTTTTCGACATAGTCTGAACCACAAGAAGATTTTCATACTTGTGTATAAGCGGTACGCAGCTTTCCCCTCCAAAATCCACATACGCCTCGTCTACAAGAATAACTCTCTGCGGATTTGCTCTCAAAAGCCTCTCTATTTCCTCCCTCGGAAGCGAAATTCCTGTGGGCGCATTTGGATTTGCAATTACGAGCATTCCCGGAAAATCAAGATATTCGTCCATATCCATCGTAAAATCCTCCCGGAGAGGTATGATATGTGATTCAAGTCCGAACAGCGCTGTCTGGGCCTTATAAAAGCCATACGTAATATCTGCATATGCAACGGGTTTGCCTTCTCCGCAGAAAGCCCGGAAAGCAAATGCAAGTATTTCATCCGAGCCGTTTCCCGAGATTATATTTTCCGGCTGCACCTTATACCGCTCTGCCAGTACCCTGTGCAGGTTTTTACAGGAAGGGTCTGAATACAGGTTCAGACTCTGCACCTGCGCTTCCATCACTGCCCGTATAACATTATCTGACGGTGGAAACGGACTCTCATTTGTATTTAATTTTATATATTCCTGATTTTGAGGCTGCTCTCCCGGAGTGTAAGGCGCTAACCTGAATGCCTCTCTGGAAATAAAATCAATCATAACAAAACCTCCCTGACATACCTGCAAATTACTGTTCGATTACAGATTTCAGTTTCTTTAAAAGCTCTTCCATTTCTTTGCCCTTCATCTGAAAGCTGGCACGATTTGCAATAAAGCGCGCGGAAATGGGCATAAATTTTTCCATTACTTTCAGATTATTTTCTTTCAGTGTTTTTCCTGTTTCCACAATATCCACGATCACATCGGAAAGTCCCAGAAGCGGCGCAAGCTCAATCGAGCCGTTCAATTTAATAATATCTATATTTCTTCCCTGCGCTCCGTAATATCTCTTTGTAATATTTACAAATTTTGTAGCGACCCGAAGCGTCCGTCCTGGATCGTCTTTAAAATCTTCTCTCCCAGCTACGCACATATGACATTTTCCAAGCCCGGTATCCAGAAGCTCGTATACATCTGCTCCGGATTCCACCAAAATATCTTTCCCTACGATTCCAACGTCTGCCGCTCCATGCTCCACATAAATGGTTACATCGCTTGGTTTCACAAGAAAATATCGAATTCCCGCCTCCGGATTTTCCACAACCAGCTTTCTTGTATCGTTATAATTTTCCGGACAGCCATATCCCACAGATGCCAGCATATTATACACCTTGTCACCAAGCCTTCCCTTTGGCAGTGCCACATTCAGCATGGCCGGCTTTTTCTCTTTATGATTATCATCACTGTCCGGCTGATTTAAAGCATCCAGATACAGTGCATATCCTACTGCCCGTGTGCCGGGGCGAAACTGCGCTGCCAGAGGATCGTAACGACCGCCTTTAAGAACTGCTCTTGGCAGTCCTTCCAGAAACCCCTGCAGCACGATTCCGTTATAATATTTCATATCATTTACAAGGGAAAGCTCCAACTTTAAATGCTCCGTCTGTCCCGAAAGCGCCTGACACAGGGTGCGAAGCTCAGACAGAGCCGCTCCCATAGCAGCGTTAAGAGCCAGAACTTCCGCATTCTCCAGAACCTCCTCCCATGTACCGGACAGCCTCCCCAGTTTACAGAGAGCGTCGATTCCCTGTTTTGAAAGACCTGCATTTACCGCAAGCTCCTGCAAATCATGCCAGTTTTTGTTCTGGATACATGTAAACAACTGAGGACGAATTGCTTCCGGAGCACCTACCGCATCTAAAAGTCCTGTAACAAAACCCATATGACTGACTTCAAGCACGTATTCTTTCCCGGTAAGTGCAAGACTCTGAATTGCCAGGGATACTGCCTGAGCCGTCACTTCATCATCCACATTTCCGATACATTCCACTCCCATCTGGCTGATTTCCTGAAATGTGTGGCTTTCCTGACTTGGTCTGTATATTTTTTCCTGGTAATAAAATCTGCCGCAGCCGTTTTTTTCAATCCTGGCATTTTTTGCAATAGAAAGCGTCACATCCGGTTTGAGAGCCAGAAGACGCCCGTCCAGGTCTGTAAATGTAATCAACTGCTCAGAGGGTAAAAAACGGCGGTTTTCCTGGTACAGGCTATATTCTTCAAACCGCCCCATATGATACTGCAGAAAACCTGCCTTTTCATATAACATTCGTAATTGTAAAGAAACCCTCTCCCGGGGTTTTAAGAAATTAAGATCCAATTCCATATGTACTCCTCCTGCAGTATTTGTTTTTCAATATTTTACTTTATTATATTAGAAAAGTAAAGTGCTAATTTAATAAATTTACAGGAGTTCCAGCCTGATTTCGGCAGCTCTTGCATGTGCTGCAAGTCCTTCCCCGTGTGCCATACGTGATACAAGCGGCGCAATTTCTCTCATAGCGCCTTGCTGATAACGCTGAAATGTACACACTTTTAAGAAAGTTCCGACCCAGACTCCTCCTGTATAACGGGCAGCCTTCACTGTAGGCAGCGTGTGGTTGGTACCTGACGCATAATCTCCGAACACTTCTCCTGTCTCCTGACCGATAAAAAGAGAGCCGAAGTTTGTAAGTTCCGGAAGAATACTTTCGTCTTTTAAAATTACCTCAAGATGTTCCGGCGCATAATCATTTACAAGGGCAACTGCCTCCTGCAGATTGTCCGCCAGAACAACTTCTCCATAAGATTCCCATGATTCTGATGCAATTTCAGCTGTTTCCAGCGTTTTCAGCTGTTTTCGGACACACTCTATCACTTCCAGTCCGAGTTTTTTGCTTGTAGTCACAAGAATACTTTTCGCAAGCCGGTCATGCTCTGCCTGAGCCAGCATATCTGCTGCAAGAATATTTGGATTTGCACTTTCGTCAGCTAACGCAAGAACTTCGCTCGGGCCTGCAAAAAAATCAATTCCCACCTGCCCGTAACACTGCCTCTTTGCTTCTGCCACATACTGATTTCCGGGTCCCACAATTACATCAACCGGTTTTATCTGCTCCGTTCCATAGGCAAATGCCGCAATTGCCTGCGCTCCTCCTACAACATAGATTTCATCAGCACCTGCAATATCCATAGCCACCAACGTTTTATAGTGGATTTTTTCTGTTCCCTTAACAGCCGGAGCACAGGCAATTACCCTCCGGACACCGGCAGCCTTTGCAGGAATAATCAACATAAGCGCTGTGGAAAACAAAGGATAGGAGCCTCCCGGTACATAGCAGCCGCATGATGAAACGGGAATGACACGATGTCCCAGGCAGGAATTTGGGATTGCGGAAAATCCTTCCAGATTTTTCAGGCAGTCACGCTGGGCTTCTGCAAAGGCGCGGATATTTCCGGCTGCCTGACGCAGGTCTTCCAGTTCCTGCTCGCTCATCTTGGCATATGCTTCATCAATTTCCTGCTGTGCAACACGGAATTCTCCGCGAGGATTTCCATCAAAACGTGTATTGTATTCCAGAATGGCTTCATCGCCGGATTTCCGGATGTTATGAATGATTTCTGCAACCTGCCTGCTTCGCTCTTCTTCCTCCTGCGCCGGCCGAATTCTTCCTTTTTTCAAATATTCCATTATCGTACTCCTCCTCTGTCTGATTTTGATATAAATATTTTATCGCATTTCCGTGTTAAAATGTCAAGTAGTTTTTATGTGTTTTACAAAAAAACAAAGCACCTCTTCTGTATAAATTGTGTTCACTACTACAATTCATACAAACAAAGGTGCTTTTGTCTGCTATTTTACAATGTAATCCACAATGTTTTTAAATAATGTATCATAGTATTCCCAGTTACAAAATTCCGGCGGAGCCCAGTGTGGAGAACAGTCACTGGAAAAAACTGCACTTCTTCCTTTTCCATAATCCCCAACTGCAATTAATGGATCTCCGTTCACTGCAGCTACAAGCTCTGCTTCCGGTTTAACGGAGCTTTTATTATATCCCAGAAGACATGGCCACTCTCCCTGAATATCTTTCACAATCGGATGCTCTTTATTTATTACCTCTGCAATTACGCCTTCGCTATGCTCCATTCTGTCATCATAAGGAAGCAGTTGTACCGGCAGAACATCCTGGACAGGAGTCGCCCACCATTTTCCCTGACCTCCAATACCATTAAACGTCATGTATCCGCCAATCATTAACAGACTTCCGCCCTGAAGTACGTAATCTTTTAAGAGCTGACAACGATTAGGATATACTTTTCCCTCTGTAAAAGTTTTCGTTGGGATTAATAATGTATCTGCTCCCACGTCTGACAGAATCACGCAGGCGTATTCCTGTAATTCTTCCATTTCAAAAGGAAAACTATCGCTTGCTACGTGACTGGGCATATAAACAAATTCATATCCTGCTTTTTCAATTGCTTTATCAATCCAGCCAAGCCCTGTCTCATATTTACATGCGGAAAAACTGTTAAATCCTTTTACTTCTGTAACTGTTGCAGTCCATGATTCTCCGACAAATAATACCTTCTTCGCCATAATACCTAATACCCCTCCAATTTTTTATATTATTGGTCTTTTCCTGTATCCTTTTACTGATTACTCAAAAAATACGCATACCTTGCGACAGCATCCAGGTAAGCATCTACCGGAACATACTCGCTGATACTATGTACGCCATACTCATTTGCACCGGGTCCCATAGTAATTGTAGCAATTCCGTGGTCCTGCAGATAATTTGCATCAGATGTACTTAAACAGGATTCAAATACCGGCTCTTTTCCAAATGCTTTTGCGGATTCCACAAGCTGCTCGCAGAGCGGATGATTCATATCTACATTAACCGGCGGTTTTGTGGATAACATATATGGAATCTGAATAACAGGAGGATGCTCCTGAAGCCAAAAATCTCTCTCTACTACTCGATTGACAGCAGCCTTAAAATATTTTAAAGCTTCATCCTGCGTAATACTTGGATTATATAGCATACTGCCTCGAATCACGCACTCTTCTGCTCCTGCCGAGAAAATACCTTTACTTTCTATACCGGAAAAATTAATAGTAGTTGAACCATGTTCTGTTAACGGATGATTAATATACTGCCCCAGTTCCTTTTCCGTTTTCTGAAGCTCCTGAATAATTTCAACCGCCAGTTCAATTGCATTTTTTCCCGGAACATTATTCACAGAATATCCCTTTGGATAAAGTGTATGATGACGGGACGCTATATGATAACTCAGCCCATAAACAGTGATAGTAAAATAAAATTCTCCCTGAATTGCAGGAACAATCGCAAGATTATTGGACGGCTCCATAACAATGCACTCTTTTGCTTTATACCCTCTCTCTATAATACTATCTACACCAAATTCACGGCCGCCGTTTTCTTCAGACATGACATACGAAAAATACAGAGGGCGTTTGGGCCGAATCCCTAATTCTTTCAGCACATGCATTGCCATTAATGGCGCGGCACAACCTGCTTTCATATCAGATGCTCCACGACCGTATATTTTTCCATCTTTCACTGCTCCTGACCACGGACCTGCATCTTTTCTCCATTCCTGTTTCTGTGTTTCCGTTACCGGAACGGTATCTGTATGTCCGGCAAATAAAAGAGGTTCTCCCTCACCCTCCATAACCGCCACTACATTGGAAAAATCTTCTCCTGATTTCCAAAAATCCACTTTATCGAAAATTCCATATGACTCTAACTTTTCTTTCATCCATGTATGACAGGCAAATGGAGCCTCGTTATGTGCAAGCGCCGGATTTGTGGAATCCTTCTGTAAATACTCACTTAGAAATTGAATGTATTCCTCTTTGTTTTTTTCTACACTTTCTTTTATTCTTTCAGCTATATCTTTCATATTCGCTCCTATCTGGATTTACCCTGTTTTTTACTCAAGTGGATAAAGAACTTTTTGAATATCCGGTTCTTCCATATTATCTTTTGTTACTACTACAACATCTGTTGCTGTTTCTTTCGGAACCTCTTCTCCTGCTATGGTTTTATTGATATATTCAACTGCCAGTCTTCCCATTTCATATGGCTGCTGTACAATGAGTGCGTCAATTACCCCATCTTCTAAATACTGAATCTCATCTGCTGCCGCATCAAACGCAACATGATGAACCTTACCATCTAATCCCGCATTCATTAATGCCTGACTTACCCCGATTGCACCTCTGTCATAGGCTGAGAAAATTCCTGCAACATCTGCATTTGCTGTCAACATATTTTCCGCATTCTGCAAAGCAGCCGCCTGATCTCCGCCTCTCAGTGTTTCAAGCATCTCAATACCTTCATGCTCCTTTGCCGCTGCTTCTGCACCTATTCCTCTTCCGTCATTAGAAGGAATACCTGCCAGAGCATTTACTACAACTGCTTTTCCTTCTCCTCCCATTAATTCAATTAATGTTTCCATTGCCAGCTTGCCGCCTGCTTCGTTATCTGTGGCAATATAAGAGGTTACTTTATCGGTATTTACAGGACCGTCAACTACAACAACGGGAATCCCTGCATCTTCTGCCTTTTCAACAGAAGGAACCAGTGCATCTGCATCAACAGGAATCAGAATAATTCCATCTACCCCGCTTGAAATCGCATTTTCCATCAAATCAATCTGACCCTGAATATCCCCATCAAGACTTGGACCTGTATAAATTAATTCTCCGCCGCTCTTTTCCAGCTCTGCTTCTGAACCAGCTTGTACATTGAGCCAGTACTCACTATTTACAGACATAACAATCATCTGAATCTTTGGTCCTTCTGCTTCTGCAGACACAGTTGTAACTGTCCCTCCTGCCAACATTGCACAAGCTGCTAATGCCATCCCTAATCGCTTCATAGTAGTTCCTCCTAGTATAATAATGGTGTAGTCAAGAATGACTACTGGTTAATAGTTACAAA
>ERZ1108166.425-NODE-425-length-37383-cov-6.861525_pt1 | contig 37383 bp, 30 predicted proteins | sample MGYA00403702_ERZ1108166 | MGnify/ENA primary metagenome ERZ1108166 (study PRJEB35170, sample SAMEA104062401) | human gut metagenome | biome: human gut; feature: human-associated habitat; material: faeces | place: Denmark | collected 2012-05-01 ...
CTAAATCCTCAAATATGCCTTAAAATCAATGCTTTTGGTGGATAGTTTAAGAAAACATATTATTATCTGAAATCATTTTAAGACTAGTATTTAACGTTTTCTTTACTGACTCATTGACTTCTACTTCATCAGTAATCTTATCAAGATCATTTGCACTTTTGGTAACTGGCAAATAACCACTAGCATTTGAAAAAGCAATATTTTGTTTATCACTAGTAAACCATTTCAAAAATTCAACAGCTGCCTGTTGTTCTTTTTCTTCACTTTTGAGAACAACCATTCCTGCTCCTTGTTGAACGACATAATCTTTACCATCTTTAAATTTAGGGCAAGCAAATGTCTCCAATTCAATTGAATGGCTTTCTTCGTCATTTAAAATAACTTCTTTAGGAAAATATGTGACACTCGAAGATGAAGAAACACAAGCAAGAATATTTCCGATTTTTATATCATCACTTCTAAATTTACCTGATGAACTAAAATAACCACTTATGTAAGGAACATAATAATTATCCCATAATTTTTTAGCAATATCTGCTTCAAAATTTAATACGATTTTATTATCCTTTTTACTAAAAATATCTGTTGCTAGCTGGCGATAGCCAACGAGCATATAATTTGCAAAAGCATCACGACCAAAAAATGCTTTTCCATCATTTGGAGCAGCTGTCAAACTATCAGTCCAGTTATAATATTGCTCTGCAACCTTAGTAACACCCTCAATTGTATTTAAATCATTTGTTGAAGCACCCGTAGCATTTGCAAACTTCTCCCAATCTGTTTTATTCAACATAAATAACTCTACTGATTTAGCCACTGGAAAAATTTTTAATGTATCTTTACTTGAAAAGTGTCCTTCTTCAAGATAACCATCGACATACTTAGATAGCTCGTCTTTACTAAAATATTTATTTAAATCTACTGCATAACCTAACTTATCCACTTGATAAGCTGTGTCACCATACGCTGCAAAAATATTCGGAATATCTGCAGCCCCAGCTTTTCCATTAATTGAATCTAAGACATTTCTTTCTAAATCAGAAATTGTTCCTTGACCAGAGCCCTCAACAATTATCCCTTTTTCTTTACCGACTGTTTTGTTAAATTCATCGACTAGACGATTAAATTCTTCTTGTTGCGCACCATTATAATAATGCCATACTTGAATCGTCGTTGGATCATCCTTGTCTAATAAGTTTTTATCCTCATTACTACATCCAGTTACAGCAAAAAACATTAATAAAGATATCAAAACTAATCTTACTTTTTTCATATGCTTATCTCCATTCCCTTATCCCCTAAAGGATAACACAAATTGGTCATTTATACAATCTTCACACTTTATCAATACAAAAAAGGATACCTATTGATATCCTCTATGACAACTCCATTTTTCCAGTATACAATTGATAATATCTTCCTTTTTGATTAATTAATTCATCATGATTCCCACGTTCTATGATTTCTCCATGATCGAGTACCATGATTGCTTTTGAATTACGAACTGTAGAAAGACGATGTGCAATTACAAAAACGGTACGATCTTTCATTAAACTATCCATCCCTTTTTCAATCAATTTTTCAGTATGAGTATCAATAGAACTTGTAGCCTCATCCAAAATTAAAACTGGGGGATTAGCAATTGCTGCACGAGCGATAGCTAATAGCTGACGTTGTCCTTGTGATAAGTTAGAACCATCACCGGTTAACATTGTTTGATAGCCTTGCGGAAGTCGCCGAATAAATGAATCTGCATTTGCTAGTTTAGCTGCTGCCACCACTTCTTCATCACTAGCATCTAATTTACCGTAACGTATATTATCTTCAATCGTTCCTGTAAATAAATGAGTGTCTTGCAAAACCATTGATAACGATTGTCGCAATGCTGCTTTTTTTATTAATTTAATATCAATTCCATCGTATGTTATACTGCCAGAATCTAATTCATAAAAACGATTAATCAAATTAGTAATAGTTGTTTTCCCAGCTCCTGTAGAGCCCACAAATGCAATTTTTTGACCTGGTTTTGCATATAAGTTTAAATTTTTTAAAATAGGATGGTTGGGGACATAACTAAAACAAACATCATGGAAGCGAACATCACCTTTTAACAAAACCAGTTCTACATCACCATTAGAACGGGGATGACGCCAAGCCCAAAGTCCAGTATTTTCATGACACTCAACTAGCTTACCATATTCATTGCGAACATTTGTTAAAGTGACACTTCCTTCATCTATTTCAACTTTTTCATCCATAATTTCAAAAATACGTTCTGCACCTGACATTGCTGCCAAAATAAAATTCATTTGTTGGGAAAGTTGATTTACTGGCATCGCAGTTTGTCGAACAAAAACCAAATATGATGATAAACTTCCTAAATCCATAATCCCATAAATTGCCATAAACCCGCCTATTACAGCAGATAATGCATAATTCAAATATGAAATACTGACAACTGTTGGTATCATAGTTCCTGAATAAGTAACTGCTTTCGTAGCTGCTTGTCGTAAAGCTTGATTTCTTTTTTCAAACTCGGCAAAGTTCACCTGTTCATGATTGAAAACTTTAACTACTTTACTTCCTTCGACCATTTCTTCAATAAAACCATTTAAACTTCCCATATATTTTTGTTGTTGATTAAAATACTGCTTACTCTTTTTACTACTATAACGAATAAAAATAAACATCATTACCATTGAAGCAATTACAATGATTGATAGATAAGGATTTAAAATAATAATCATCGTAATTGTTCCTACAATCATTATAAAACTTTGAATCAACATTGCAAAACTATTATTTAAAGCTTCTAAAATTGTATCAATATCACTAGTAAATCGACTCATCAACTCACCATGAGTACGCTGATCAAAAAAACTAAGCGGTAAGTTTTGTATCTTATCAAATAAATCTTCACGAATTTCTTTAACGATTTCTTGAGCAGTTTTTACCATTAATTGATTATATAGATGACAAGCCCCGACACCAGTTAAATACATAATTGCCATCGTTATTATTGCTTGTAATAGTCCAGCATTATTACCTGGTAGAATGTAATCGTTAATAACCGGTTTTAATAAATAAGTACCTAAAATATTTGCACCTGCACTAATTAATACTAAAATAGCAATGATTATGAGTGTTCCTATATGTCGAGTTAAATAACTAGCCATTGCTTTTAAAGTTTTCTTTAAATTTTTAGGGCGTGGAGTTCCGTTTATTCTAGCCATATTATTTATCTCCTTCTTGAATTTTACATAAATCTTGATAGATATGATTACGATTTGCTAATTCTTCAGGTGTTCCTATATCATCAATTTTACCATCAGTTAAAATAACAATTTTATCTGCATGGGCAAGTGATGATAATCGCTGTGAAATAATAATTTTAGTTGTCTTAGGCAAATAGTATGCTAATCCATCTGTTAGTTTTCGTTCAGTTGCTGTATCTAATGCACTGGTAGAATCGTCAAGAATTAAAATTTTTGGTTTCTTTAATAATGCACGTGCAATACATAACCTTTGTTTTTGCCCACCAGAAACATTAACTCCACCTTGCCCTAAATCTGTATTGATTCCCTTAGGCAATGCATCGATAAATTCACTGGCACAAGCAATGTCTAAAACTTCATTAAGTTCGTGATCACTAGCATCTGCTTTACCCCATAAAATATTTTCCTTAATCGTTCCAGAAAATAGAGTGTTTTTTTGTAATACCATAGCAATTTCATCTCGAAGATGTTCGATTCCATATGATTTTATATCATGACCATCGATTAATAAATCCCCTGCTGTAATATCATATAATCTAGGAATCAATTGTACTAATGAAGTTTTGGCACTACCTGTTCCCCCGATAATACCAACAGTTTCACCAGGCTCAATTTCCAAATTTATATTATTTAATACATATTCTTTTGCTTTTAAGTCATATTTAAAAGCAACATTTTTAAATATGATTTTTCCCCTCGTAATCTTTATGTCACTTTTTTCATCTTTAATATCTATTTCTTCATCAAAAACTTCTTGAATCCGATATGCCGAAGCTAGAGAACGAGTTAACATCAAGAAAACATTTGAAATCATCATTAAGGAATTTAAGATTTGCATAATATAGCTTAAAAATCCTGTTAATTCACCTACTTGCATATTTCCAACCTGAATCATCCCACCCCCAAACCATAGAATTGCAATAATCGTCGAATACATCACAAATTGAAAACACGGCATATTCATAACTGCATAATGGAATGATTTACGTGAAACTTGTTGATAATTCAAATTAACTTCATTAAATTTAGCTTGTTCGTAATCTTTTCTAACATATGACTTTACAACTCTGATCGCAATTAGATTTTCCTGAACTATCGAATTGACAGAGTCTAAAGCTCTTTGCATTTTCCCATATAAAGGACGAACTTTTGACATAATTATAATTAAGCATGTTGCTAGAACAGGAATAGCTATTAAAAAAACAACAGCTAATTTAGCATTAATTAGTATTGCCATAGTTAGTGCAGTTAACATCATAAAAGGTGCTCTAACTAACGGACGAATCCCATTACAAATAGCGTTTTGTAAAATAGTAACATCACTTGTAAGTCGAGTAACTAACGATGAAGTACTAAAATGATCTGTATTTTTAAATGAAAATTCTTGAATCTTTTGATATTGTGCTTTTCGCAATTCATAGCCAAACCCCTGTCCTGCTTTGGCAGCAGTCTTTGCATACAATAAGCCTAAACCAAGCGACAAAAGAGCACATATAATCATTAATCCCCCTTTGATCAGAATATAATTTCTATCTTTATTTGCTACACCGATATCAATAATATCAGCCATTATCAAAGGAATAATCAACTCAAAAAGAGTTTCTAAAATAACAAACACTGCACTTAAATAAAGATATTTTTTATAGTTTTTAAAATAGCCAAAAAATTGTTTGAACATCTTATTCCTCCTTTAACAAGGCGTCATAAAGGCGCTCTAAGTAATTAATAAATTGTTTTCTTTCTTCCTTGCTAAAATCTCTCAAGGTAATATCTTCACGCTCATCTAGATATGCTTGCCATTTAAGAAAAGTGATTTTTCCTAATTCGGTAAGTTGAATATATACATTTCTCTTATTTTCCTCACTATAATTCCGTTTAATAAAACCATTACTTTCTAATTTGTTTAGCATAATTGAAACTGTAGCAGGCTCAATATCACAACCTTTAGTAATATCTTTTTGTAAACATTCTCTTTTCTGTTCATACAAATATCGTAAAACCTTTGGCTGTCCTGGTGCTAAATTCAGTTCTTTTAAAAAAGGAATATTCTTTTTCCTTTGTGTATGCGCTGTTTTAAATAATAAATAATATAATGAATTAGCCATCTTTCCTCCTATTATTAGCATCCTAACTATTAGTATACTAATCTTATTAATAAAGTCTGTCAAGGTATTTACTAAAATTAAAAACCGGCTTCTATTTAGAGCCGGTCATTTTATATATTTTACTTAGTGTATTATATGCTGTTTTAATCGTACCATCGTATTCCTCAGCAAAAACAATAGTCATTTCTTCTTTTAAAATAATAGCTAAACAATATTTTAATTTACGATTCAATCGTCTATCTAATAACGCCATTCGTCCAAATAATAAAACATTTACAGGATCCAGCTGTTTTTTTAATTCCTCGATTTCACCATATTTCACTTCAATAATATCGTTATAAGAAAACTTTCTACTTTTGAAGATACCATCAACTGAAAAGCTATTTTCTTTAAGATTTAAGGTATAAATAGCACGCTTTTGATATTCAGCAATACCACCAATATAATTAAGATTATATTTAAATGTTTTTTTCATTTTCAAACTCCTAATCCTGATTAAAATTCTTAAGTCCTTCTAATAAATAATTATGACTCTTAGGTTGTTTACGTCGGAATTCTTCTAATTTTTCTTGATCAAGTTGTGCTACTTCTAATCGAAGTTCGCGAGAAGATATTCTTTTCCCACCTTGCCCTAATACGATTAATTGTTCTAACGCATCAGATGTGGCCACTGTAATATTGTATTTACTTGCCAACTCATGAGTTGCCCGCTCAATATACATATCAGCAGTTTGTGCTTCTTTAGTATATGCGATATAAATATTATGATATTTAGTAGTTGAACCAATATTATCTTTAACCTTATATGCATCAAATACTAAAATCAAAATACATTTTTTGTAACCTTGATAGTTGCACATAATATCAATTAATCGCATTCTAGCTGCGTCTAAATTATCTTTTGCTAACTCTTTCAATTCTGGCCAGGCATGAATAACATTATAGCCATCAACTAATAAACATTCTGGAATGTATTTATAACTTGACTCATTAAATATTTTTTTAGTTACTTGATGTTCGCCAGATCTTTGTTTAACTGGTCCATAAGTGCGTGTGAAAATATTTTCTAACTCGTCATCAATATTATCAAATTTAGATTTATCCTGAATATTATTAGCGGTCTTCTTTATTTTTTTAAAAACAAATGGTATGTGCATATGTTGGGCAACTTGATCCCACCTTACATTATAACCAGCACCATGACTGCAAAATACTGATCCTGTTGGATTTTCTACATCTGCCTCACTATCATAGTTGAATGATTTAATTACTTCAGCCTGATTTTGACATGGGCGATAATCACTTAACTGACAAATTAGGCGTCCTTTTCCTTTAGTATATCTAACAACTTCACTTTGATAATTTTGCATTTTACTGACTGGTGCACTTCCGGTAATAACAGCAATGTCAGTTTGATTTTCCGGTAATTTAAAGTTCCCTGCCATTGCCTCAATATCATAAATCGCTCGACTCAGATATTCAATCGGTAATTCAAGTGAAAAATCAAAATACGGCTCTAGTAAAACCGATTTTGCTGTTTTCAAGCCTTGACGTATCGCCCGATATGTTGCCTCTCTAAAATCACCGCCTTCAGTATGCTTTAAATGTGCTTTTCCAGCCACTAAAGTTATTTTCATATCTGTGATTGGCGAGCCCGTAAGTACTCCCAAATGCTCTTTTTCTTGTAAATGCGACAAAATTAATCGTTGATAGTTATTCGCTAGAAGATATTCTTGACAATTTGTATCGAATTTTAATCCCGACCCTGGTTTCCCGGGTTCTAAAAGTAAATGTACTTCAGCATAATGACGTAATGGTTCAAAATGTCCTACCCCTTCAACAGCTTCTTCAATCGTCTCTTTATAAATAATTCTTCCATAATCAAAATCAACTTCAACTTTAAACCGCTCTTGGATTATATTTTTAAGCACCTCAATTTGAATTTCACCCATTAATTGAACATGAATTTCTTTGGTTCTAACGTTATAATTGATATGTAGCTGAGGATCTTCTTGTGCTAATAAATTTAACTTTTTTAACACTTGATGTTGATCACAATCAGGAGGCAATTTAATTTGATAATCCATGTATGGTGACAACAATGGCTGAGTCGTATTATCTTCTATACCTAATCCCTGACCAGCAACTATACTTTTAAGCCCTTTAATCGCACAAATATCCCCAGCCATCACTTCATCAGTTAAATGATACTTATTCCCAGAATAAATACGAATTTGATCAACTTTTTCATCATTTAAAAGTTGCGTTTTCACTTTTAAACTACCGCCAGTAATTTTTAAATGTGTCAATTTGTTTCCTTGTTCGTCATGACTTATTTTAAAAACTCGCGCTCCAAAAGATTCAGAATAATCCTTATTCTTTATATAATTAGTAAATTCATTAAAAAAATTATCAATCCGTTCCATTTTTAACGCAGAGCCAAAAAAACACGGAAATAATTGGCATCTAGCAATTTCATTAATTAACATCTCTTTGTTTAAGGTATTATATTCTAGATAATAATTCAATAAATCTTCGCTATTTAAAGCAACACTTTCATAAAATTCATCATTCAAATTACTAAAATCAAAACAATGTTCATCTAGTCGTTCTTTTAAATTCTGCATTAATTCAGATTGCTCATAACGACTAACATCCATTTTATTAATAAAAATAAAGGTTGGTATTTTATAATATCTCAATAAATTCCAAATTGTTTCACTATGACCTTGGACACCGTCTATCCCACTGATTACCAAAATAGCATAATCGAGCACTTGTAGCGTACGTTCCATTTCTGTCGAAAAATCAATGTGACCTGGCGTATCAATTAAAGTAATTTGGCTATCATGCCAATTTATTATTGCCTGCTTAGAAAAAATTGTAATCCCTCGATTTCTCTCTTGAAAATCATAATCCAAAAAAGTATCCCGATGATCAACTCGACCTAATTTTCGTGTTGTTCCTGTTAAATATAATATACTCTCAGTTAATGTTGTTTTTCCTGCATCAACATGTGCAAGAGTTCCTAATACTATCTTTTTCATTTATATCATCCTACTTATTTTCTAATAATATAATTATAAAGAATATTGCTATAATTACAATTGATATTACCAATTTATCTAATTCAGCTTAAAAATATGCTTAATTCAACTCAAATTATTTTGAATTGTTGTAAAAGCATGAATCAATGACTCATGCTTTTATAATAGTTTAAACAAATTAATGATTTTTGTGCGACCCCAATATAATTAGCAATAACTTCACATTTAACCATCAATAAAAAATAAATATTTTTCTCTTGTTCACTCAAACTTTCAAAGTTTGCCTGCCCTTTAGCAATAACTATATCGGCACTTCGGTATATCCTTTTAAATTCATTACTCGTACGTTCTAATACCGTACCCAAAGAATTATCACCATTACTGATAATTGTAGCGTATTCATCCATTCCAACAAAATATGCATCAGCTTCAATTGAATCATTTACTACTGGTTTTCCTCTTACACCAAAATATATATCAATCTCCGGATTGAGTTTTTTAATTCTTCTAATTAATAATTTATCAAGACAAATTTCACCACAATTATCACCTAAATATAAAAGTACCTTTGCACTTTTTATATCAGTTATCATTTCTTCAAGCTGATTAATTGCTAATTTTAATTGATCAATATTTTCAAACCACTTATCAATGTCTTTAATTTGGGTATTATAGATAGGACTAAAATCAATAATATTTCCAATAATTGCATATTTAACAGCCGTTTCAAAAGAGTTGATCTTATTTTCAAATTCAGTACTACGCGATAAGAAAAGTTCGTTATAATATTTCCGAAGTTCAAAATATGGATCCTCATCATTAACTTGCTGCTTGATCATTTCAAATGTAGCACCAATTATCTCTGGATTAGTTTTAGTAAAATTTAGTTTTCCCAAATACTGAAATACTCCTCGATAAAACATATCACGATTTTTTATATTTGTAATATTGGCCACTTTAATAACTTGACCGATCAAGCATGGTAAACAATTTTCATTTATTTTCATTCGACTCACCCTCCTTTAGCATAGCATTCTTATATTTAAATAAATATTATTTCCAAAAAATGGAAATTCTATTTTATCAAATTTTTTTGATATTTCATAAAAATCAAATCAACAAGACATTGCAAAGTATAGTTATATAAATCATGTTTTATTGGAACCAAAATAACTTCATTGACATATTCGAGCTCCTGCACTAAATTATTTTTAGTAATTACGTAAACCTTTGCTTTACTACTTTTTAAATAATCATAAGTATGATAAAAACGTGAATATCCATTTTTCATGACATAGTTACCAGAAAAGCTAAAAATTACAATTAAAGTATTACTATCTGCACTTTTAATAAAATCTAGTTGGTCTTGAAAGTTAGTGTAAGAAATGCAAATTTTTCCCCAGCCAATTAAATTATACTGTAATTCTTTTGCTCCATTATCACTATTTAAAATTCCAAAAATTGCTATTTTTGGATATTTGTAAAAATCATAGACAAGTTTATCCACTCGACTTTCATCAAAATTCTGATAAAAATATGTAATCTCCTCAGTAACCATTTTCTGATATACTCTATAATCAATTATTTCTCTTTGTAAACCTGTATGTCGCTTTTGCTCCCCGTGATATACCAAGGCTTCTTTAAAATCAGAAAAAGATTCAATCCCTAACGATCGTACAAATCGGCTTACTTGCGATATTGAAACATTTGTATTTTTCGCTAACTCACTAATTGATAGACTATTAATATTTTCGTGATTTGCTATTAAATATTTAGCAATATCACAATCAACTACACTATTGTGAGAATTATTTATTACATTTATTAACATTGTTGTCACCAAATTCATCCAATTTCTCCTATTCATAATTCAATACCAGGCTTTACTATTGTTTTTTATAAAAGTAATTTCATTTTGATAATAATTAATCTCATTATTTTTTGAAAAGCTTTATTTCCAGCCAATACCTCATGATTAGTCAAATTACAAAGTTCTTCGATTCAACATATCCCCCAAATAAAGAGATTATCTGGTATAATCATTCCGTAAGCTTTAAAAAATATTTTTATTCTTTCTTTTCTAAACAAAGTATCATTTGTCTTATAATCTCTTATTGTTCCATCCGAATTAGTCTGATAACTAGCATCATTGTGACAATATAATCTGTCCAAACAATTGCATGACAATTAAGAAAGTTGTTACCAGATATATATTCATGCAAAAAAGATAATATCTCACGATTATTTTCATCATCGCCTAAAAATCTTGGAACTCTATTACACTTTTTAAATTCTAAATATTGTGAAAAATCATGGATATAAGGTTTCCAATAGCTGTTACGATAGATTCTATCCCCTTTCTTTTCAATAGTTTGATTTACGTTTCCATTTAACCTTTCTATTTCTTTATTCCATGTAATATAAATACCTATTTATCATTAAAATTATCTTATCATACAATTTAAAAGGCAACAATTAAATGATCCATATTATTTCTATTTACAAGCTGCGATATGGATCAATAAACATAAATTTAGTTTTTATCCGCCATTTTTTAAATACTTAATTAATATGTTATCAATAACTAATGAATTATCCCTATTAGGATTAATAATTATTGCATTTTTCTCTTTAAATCTTTTCATTAACATAAAACAATCATAAATACTCAAAGTAACAAAATAGCGATATTTTGAATTGAATAAAACAGGACTAGAATATACAGGTAAATAATTTTGAGTAGTTTCTCCAGATAAATTATCTAAAATCATTATTAGATCATCATTGGGGATCTTTAGTAATTTTTGTTTTGAAATCTTAATTGTCGAAGGCATATAAATTGGTTTTGATTTTAAATAATCAAGAATATCTTTTAAACGATTGAGTTCAATATCATGATTGTATGCTTTTATTAGCTGGTTTAAATTATCATTAGTTTCTATAGTCATATACTCACCGACTTTCAAATTGATTTTCAAGGATATTATTGTAACATATCTAAGCTCATAAAGAAACGCGTTATTCACCTTTTCTTATACACTATGTTTAATACTAAATGATACGCGACTACCTTGCAATCACAGAGTAATTCACAAATTGTGAATTACTTGTGCATATTCTTAAATATTATAAAAAATGATGATATTTAACCATCATTTATATTTTTCTAAGATTTTATTCATTTCAAGATCATCGGTAATAAATTTACAATCAGGATCACTTTTAATTGATGTCACAAGCATATTTTTCATTTCTTGAACAAAGGTCTGATCAATCTTTTTTGCTGTAATATGGCGATATAAAGGAGAAGTATTGATATTCCATCCTTTATTAATTGCATTGAACATTTCTTTTAATATTTTTAAACACTCTAACCGTTTTTTACGATTTATACATAATTGAAAATGTGCAGTATAACTAGAATATTTCCATAATCCAAAAACTTCATGCATTTCTTTATATATATCGGCGATTATTTCAGCATCATCATACCGCTCTTGTTTAATTGCAATCTCCATTAAAGTTAAAAGCATAGTTGGAATCTCATTAACTGTCACTAAAAGTTTTTCTTCTTGTAATTTAGCGGCTGCTTCTAATTTTGCTTGAGCTATGTAGAGATTGACTAACTTTTGTTTTTTATCTATTAAATGTTGTTCTGGTAATTCATTAATTAGCTTCTCAGCCTGTTCAAGTTTCCCTTGATTAATATACTTGTTGATCAAAACTGCTTGAGCTTGATTTTTAATCATTGGATTGTCACTAGTTAAACACTGTTCCAATAAACTGTCAATTTTTTGCTGATATTTTATAGCTTCATCCATCTCGTTTAATGAAAGCAATCCTTCTAAAACAACTGCTACATTAACAATTAGATTATCACAAGTTGGATATTCATTTATTTTATCTATTGCAATTCTATATGCCTGCTGAAAATCTTTGATTGCAGCTAAATCGTTTAAAAACAACACAACTTCATAATCTGACAAATCATCTTTAAATGACAATAGAGTATTTAAGTCTGTTTTTAGGATTCTTGCTAGAGCTGGTAAAATAGTAATATCTGGATAACTAATCCCAGTTTCCCTTAGTTAAAGATATGAACCCTCTTTATCAGTCTACTTTTCCAATAAATCGGTAGTATATCTCTATTTCTTGTATTCTTTCATTGTCCTCATTCGTTGTTGCTTCATGAATAAGGATTTTTTCTATCATTGCATTTAATAACGGTGCTGTCAGTTCCTTTGGTACGGAATACTCCTTGATTAACTCAATCCACTTTTCAGCACCTATCATATCCTGTTCCATTTTACTTAATTCTTCTCTTAGGTTGGTTATCTGCTGTTCCAGTTCTATCTGTTCTTTCTGATATTTTCCCGACAGCATGATGAAGTTTCGTTCCGTTATCTTCTCACAGGCTCTATCTTCGTACATTTTCGCAAACAAGCGGTCAATTTCATTTTGACGGTTCTCGGCTTTCTTCAAAGCACTTGCCTTTTTCTTCTTTTCCCGTATTCGCTCTGCATTGCCAGCCTTTTGTATCTTATTCAACACCTTTTCTTCGTCCTGCTGTACTGCCTTAGCCCAATACTGCAATCGTTCCAATACGGCTTGATACAACACATCATAACGGATATAGTGCATAGAACAAGTACCTTTGCCAAACTGCCCGTAGTAACTGCAAGCATAATAACTGTATGGCGTTTTATTTGCCTTATTTGTTGCAAACCGCATAGACCAGCCACAATCCGCACACTTGACAAGCCCTGCAAATATCGGCGTTGCTTTTTCCTTTGTCTGTCTACGCCTTGATTTTATCTGTTCCTGCACACGATAGAACACTTCTTTGTCAATAATCGGTTCGTGGGTATTTTCTACTCGAAACCATTCACTTTCGGGCTTACGCACTTTTTTCTTGCTCTTGAATGAAACTGTTGATTGTCGATTATGAACGCTGTTTCCGATATAGACTTCACTTTTTAAAATTGCCTTAACATGAGCAATCGTCCACTCATAACGCTTGCTGTCGGGCTTTCCCTCAAAGATGTGTGCAAAAGTACCGTACCTTGTGAAATTCAGCCAAGACGCTGTCGGAACTTTTTCTTCTCGCAGTACCTTTGTGATTTTGGCACTACCGTAACCTTGATAGGCTAGGGAGAAGATTTTTTCAACAATCCATTTTGTTTCCTCATCAACCAGCAGTTTTCCTTTGATGTCGGGGTGTTTCTTATATCCTAACGGAGCATAAGCCCCATAATACGCACCCTCTGCAAATTTTGTCTTAAATGCCGATTTCACTTTACGGCTTGTATCTCTTGCCACCCATTCATTGATGATATTCTTAAATGGTGCAATCTCACTTTCGCCTTTTTCGCTGTCTACACCGTCGTCAATCGCTATGTAACGGACATTATGGCTGGGAAAATACAATTCTGTATATTGTCCTGTCATAATATAATTTCTGCCAAGTCGGGAAAGGTCTTTCGTTACAACACAGTTGATTTTTCCTGCCTCTATATCCTCAATCATTCTTTGAAAACTCGGTCTTTCAAAATTTGTTCCCGACCAGCCGTCATCAATATACTCATCAATCACATTCAAATGATGTTCTTTTGCATATAGACGCAACATACTTCTTTGTGTGGTAATGCTGGAACTTTCGCCCTGTAATTCATCATCTCGGCTTAACCTAAGATAAAGTGCAGTATTGTAAATCTGTTGTTTCATTGTCAGTTATCCTCCTTTATAACTAACCCGTGTTTACAATACCTGCTTGCAAGTAAAGTATAACACGGGTACTTTTTGTCATTCAATCTATTTCTTACAACTGCACCGATTTTATGCGATTGTCTGCTTTGCTTTTTCCAGCATAACATCTGTCAGAAGTTCTCCCATTGTCTTTCCCTTTTCGGAAAAATGCTCTTTTACAACAATTTTTGTTTTTCCTCTGTTGCCAATGCCACGCTTATTATTCGTCTTTACCTGCCTTGTTTTTACAATATCAGCAATAACACATACCCCCTTTCTGTAAAAATCTTTTCTAAGCAATTCAACGGCTTTTGTCATAGCCCACAGGAGTTCCACCTCTGCATAGTTCTTATGTAGCCGTACCCATTGCGTGCGACGCTCTGAACGCTCAAGCTGTGGCTGTACGGGAGTATCATTATCAGACAGGACAGGTCATGGCGGTAGGAAAGGACAAGTTTCTTACAGGAACACAGATAAGGTTCGCTCGCTTTAGCAGGGAAAAGGTCATGGCGTATCTGTTTCAACGGCTCGCTGTCTGTCAAACGTATTGAACTGCTTTATTCAGTTGTCAAAGAACACGAAAGAAGAAAATCATCTTTCCTATATACCGCGTTGGAAAAGAGCAGAAGCGTAACCAATCTTCAAAACTTTTTTCTTTTCCTGTACCATATAGGGAAAGAAAGTGTCATTCTGCTAAGTTGATGATGAAAAAATCTGATTTTCTTTTCACCCCCCTAACTACCCATGCAACGCCGTAACTGCCAACTGTGGAATAAAAGATTTTCTTTACTCCATATAGGGAACGGCAACTACGGATTGTTAAGTTGAAATTGAAAAACGTTTCTTCTTTCACATCATATAGGGACAGCAACCACCGATTTGATGACCTGTTTTCAAAAAAAGTCAGATTTCCTTTCCTCGCACCATATCTGTACGCAAGTAGCCGTTTTGTTGCAGATTTTTTAAAGAAATTAAAAAATACCGTCATTCCCTTGAGGAACAGTGGTATCTTTCTCAATCATATTTGCTATGTCTGTTGTCATTTGTTTAATTTTTAATTCCTGCTTTTCTGTTAGTTTTGTATGTCTGTCGATTTCTTCCAGATAATTTGCTCCTGTTTTCTTTTCAATCTCTTTTATCATCAATAAAGAGGGCATGACCTGTTTTTCTAACCAGCGTTTTGTTTTATCCATATTGACAGCAACAGGCGTCATAATAAAAGGAAGTGAGGTAGTTACATTATCCAAAAATATATCCCATAAAATATAATCGGGAAAATCTATCTGTGTGAGGATAAGGCTTGTTATGGTCTGTTCGGGATTTCTTGAAAAAACAAGTTGTTCTATCGTTTGTCCTGCTTTTTCATTTTTTAGCCGAATTTCAAAGCGGTTCTTAATGTCTGTTTTTATGCCTTTGCTTTTTTGTTCCTTTTCTTTTTCATACAGGCAAAAGTAAATAGAACTATTCTTTGAACCGATATAAAAAGTTTTTGCAGTATCTCCATGTGTACCCGATAATTTCCCGCTGTCTACTGCTTCATGGGTTCTTGAACGTTTCCATACCTTGTTGGCATAATAGCGTTCCCTTAGAATTTCTATATCCAGCAATCCGCCCATATCATTGACCGCTAAATCTATGCGTTTAAAAACACCTTGACAATCTATACAACAGCTTAAAAAGGAATACCAGTCTATCCCTCTTGCCTGTAAAACATATTCCAAGTTCCGACACCCCATACCTCTTAATTCCAATAAAACATCCATAGAACTATCTTTGGAAACATTTACACTAATATCCCCATAGACATACTGTTCTTCATAGCCATACATTCCGTAATCTTCATGAATAAAATATTCGCTCTTCATTGCCAGTACATTTTTTATAATTTCCAATGCGTCTGTGGTGGGAAAACGAACACGCAGGTAGTCAATCGTTAAAGTGAAAGGCTGAGTACAATTACAATAATCAAGATAATGTAAAAGTATATGCTTCATTTCTTTACCGGCTTTTGTTTTTCCGTTTTCAATTTCATTTAAGTTCTGCCTGCTGATTTGTAGTTCCTGTGCCAGTCGTGATTGCGAATAATCACAGGCTTTTCTCTTTTGCTTTAATGTTTCAATAAATTTCATATCATTCATGCTTTATTCCTCCAATCAAAAAAGGCATATACTCATAGGAGCATACACCTTGTATCTTATAATTATTTGCTATTGATATGCTGTTTTAGACCTGTCGGGTAGAAAGAATAGGGTGTGAAGTGAAATAAGTTCTTATAACCTTATAAATCGTTGCATATCAGCAGTTTTGTATTTGTTTTTGCTCTTGTCTTTTGTAAGAGTACCCCCCTGTTAGATAACGGGGGCTTTTATACCGGCTCGCTAAAGCTCGCCTACCTCCGCGAAATGAACCAGACACTCGCCAGCATAGCTGGCGTGGCTCTATGTCTTCGACCGCCACCGTGTCTGGTTCACTCTGTCGGTAACTATTTTATCTCAGCTTATAAAAATCTTTTCTACATTTTAGCACATAGAAAAAAACATGTATATACTTTTTTCTTAAAGTATAATTTACTTTATATGAAAAAGTTAGATATAAAAAGGAACGTCTTTTCAGGCGTTCCTTAGTCTATAAAGTATTAAAATTTAATTTGTTTTAATACTGATATGTTTTTGTCGTATAACATAAATAGTTTTAATTAATTAGTAGTTATTTTATTTTTTTTAAATATATCCATAACCCTAAAAGTGGTGCTAAATTACAACAAATTAATGCAATTTTAATATAAATATTTGCTTTATCAAAATACAAATAGCTTGCCAATGCACTGATTGATTCTAATATTACCAAAAATAAAATTATAAATAATTCTTTCTTTGTTATCACCATAACGCACCACAATATCCATTATTTGGTCTTGTATCTGCTCTGTCCCAGATTTTAGCAGCAAAACTACCAATGCTCCATGATAAAAATCCTGAAAGTGCACCTAATACAAGCCCAGATATTCTATTAGCTGCTTGTGCTGATAACCATTTTTTTGTAGCTTTAATGATATTTTTCTTAATTCCTTGAGAGCCAATCAGTTTACGTATGAAGGAAACTGTTCCCCCACCAGTAATAGCATTAAAAATACAATTTACACCAAATGCGACAATACTATTATGTACTTGAAATCCTCCATCTAAATACATCATTTCTTCTTCTTCAATTTCTACATAGTTTTTGGGTAGTTTTAATGTTACTTCCATTTTTTATTCCTCCTTTTCATTATTAAACTTATATAAACTAGAGCATATATTACTCTATTCTATATCCTATTAATTTTTAAAACTAAGCATTTCCAATAGCCAATCAAGATAAGTTTCCTGTTCGTATACAATCCTTGCAGTTACTGGCATTGATTTTATTGCATTTACGACAGTCCCGTCAGTTGCTTTCAACTGCTTATTGTCCAATGAAATTAAACATCTGTATAGAACTACGTTACCATTTTCTCTTTCTTGTGTAACTGTACCTGAATCAATTGATATCAGAATTCCATTCAATGTGCTATATTTTTGAATATTAACACCATTTATTTCTACTTTTACACTGTTACCTACTTCTACTTTAGAAATGTCAGTTGCCTCTATATATGCTTCAACAAGCATTAGTTCTTCTTGATTTTTACTGATTTCTGCTATAACTTGTCCTTTTTGGATAGCCATTCCTGGCTTTATAGGCATAATATAATGAACATAACCGGTGTTGTTTGCAATAATTGATGTTAAAGAATCCTGTGCTTGATATGCCTGTAGCTGTCCTTCTAATTCTACAAGTGTTGACTGCCAGGCTGTTCTTGAACTAACAGCTTCGCTAATTAACTGAATTTTCGTTTGTTCTGCTTGTGATAATTGTGATTGTTGTAATTCTTCAATTTCTGTTTGAAGTGATTCAACTTCAGACTTTTTTGTTTCAAGTTCTGATTTTAATTCTTCTTTTTTGATTTTATCTTCTTCACTATCCGTAAGAATATCTATTTGGTTTTGGAGGTTTAAAATCTCCTTTTCCTTTAAAATCTTCTTTTCTTGTTTTTTTGTTAAAGACATCTGAGTACTTTCTTTTGTCCTTTTTTCATCTTCAAGTGTGATGAGGTAGTAACGCACCCTTTCATAATATTCTTGTTCTATCCCTAAATTTGACATATTGTTTTTAGCTTGGTTCAAAGAATCTACATATTTATCGATTACATCTATTTTAGACTGTGTGTTATTTATTTGTGTAAGAATAGCATTATACTGAATTCCATTACTTCCGTTTGAAAGTTCAAGCAATATATCTCCCTTATTAACATATGTTCCTTCATTAACTCCTAATGTAGCAACTATTCCATCAGATAGAGAACTGACATACATATTATCACTTGTTGTTATTATTCCAGAAGCTTTTATAATATATGGTTTATTAAGCCTTGACGCAATCCATAAAGAGAGTATTAGTATTCCTAAAACTGAAATGATAAATCCTGTAAGAAATGCAGGAGTTTTTTTATCAAAGAAAATTCGTGAATCTTTAAGGTCATTTTTTGAATATAACTTCATGTTTGTATCACAGGGCGAAAGAAATCAGTTACAATATAATCTTCGCTGTCATGAATATAGACAGAATACATTTCGCCGTTGCTCTCTAATTCATTTTCATAAAAATATAAATCTAGTTTTATGGTTGCATAATTAACATCCTCTGGTACACCTTCATAATGTATATAAACACAGTGTGGACATTCATATTTTTCCTGTATATAATAGTTGCTTTTATACTGCTTATAGTCATGTGCTTGAACAATCAAATCATAATCTGTTGTGATTGTACCATCTTCATGTATGTTTGTACCATAAGATTTTATGACTAAGGGTCCAAACATCTTTACATTTAAAATATTCAGTTTATTCACAAACTTGCTAATTTCTTTATCAACATCTTCAAATGAAATACCTCTTAATTTATTGACTAAAACATTTTTCAATACAAGCTTTTTGTTTTCTAAAACTTCTAATTTAGCCATAGTTTATTTCCTCCTCCTCTACATATTTTTGTTCTGCACGTTCTATTGATGTATGTTGTAAACGAATCATTTTTGCATATTTCCCGTTTGATTTCATCAATTCCTGATGAGTTCCTTTTTCTATAATTCGTCCATTTTCCATAAAACAGATAATATCACAATTGATAATTGTTGATAGACGATGTGCGATTATAATTGTTGTACTATCTTGTATTCTATTGAATAGTAGGTTGTGTATTTTCTTTTCACTGAATGAATCTAGATTGCTTGTCGCTTCATCAAAAATAAATATCTTTGATTTAGCTAATATTGCTCTTGCAATAACAAGTCTCTGTTTTTCACCTCCTGAAAAATTATTTCCTCCTTCCTCTACAAATGAGTGATATCGGTTAGGAAGTCTTTCAATAAATCCATTTGCACCTGCCTTTTGACAAGCTAAAAGAATCTCTTCATATTTTGCTTCAGGATTTCCTACTTTTAGATTGTCAATGATACTTCCTGTAAACAACTCTATTTTTTGGGGAATATATGCTATATGCTTTCTTAAATATGAAGCATCAATATCCTTAAGGTCATATCCATTGATTGTTATTTTTCCAGTGTCATTTTCAACAAATTTCATAAGTATTTTAGCCAATGTACTTTTTCCTGCTCCACTTTCTCCTACAATAGCAATTTTCTTTCCTTTTGGTATTATTAGGTTTAAATTCTGTATAACAGGCGGTCTTGAACCATATCGGAAATGTACATTTTTTATGATAATATCTCCTGAAAGATCAATATCTTTTATTAAATTCTTTTGCTTTTCATCTTCACGTTCTAAAGACATCAATTCGTTTAAACGTGTCATTGCTATATTAGCTTCCTGAAAAGTCAGTTGCAGACCTACAAGATTTTGTACTGGTTCTGTAAAATACCGACTTAATGTTTGAAATATTAATAAATCTCCAATACTCATTTTACCGTCAATTATAAATACTCCTCCAACGCCCATAAATATAAGGCTACCAAGAGAATCAAAGAAGCTAGATATAACTCCCTGTACATTTTGAAGTGTTCCCTCTTTATACTCAATCTTCAAAAGAGAAACAAATTTATTTTCCAGTTTAAAAAGTTGTTGTGCTTCATTGTTATGCCCTTTTATCGTTTCTATGTTTTGCATAGATTCGATAAGATGACTGTTAAGTAGAGCACTTGATTCCATTTCCTCATAATTAAGTTTTTTATATGGTTTTTTGAAAATATAAATAAGAATAATATTAATAGAAACCATAATTATAAGAATAAAAAACAGGCTAGTATTAAAATTGAATAGTATAATTCCTGTAACAACTGACAATAAGATATCCAAAATCAGTGAAACAGATACAGTTGTAAAAATTTCCTTTATTGTCATAGCATCTTGAAATCTTGTAATAATGTCACCAACCTGTCTAGAAGTAAAAAACTGATAAGATAGATGAATAATATGGTTATAATATCCCATTAGCAAAGGAATATCAACTTTTCTTGATAAAAATAATATAATCTGTTGTCTGAAAGCAGATAGTAAATTTTGAACAAGTGTCACAATACCATAAACAATCAGAAATATGAACAAAGTATTTTTTAATTGATAAGGTATAATTTCGTCCATTAATACTTTAGAGAATGTACTTCCTAATATCCCTATAATGCTTAATATAATACTAGCTAAAATAACTGTTCCTAACAGCTTTTTCTGTGGAAATATCAATGAACAAAACAAGTCCCACATATTACTATTTTTGTGCTTTATTCTTTCAAACCCAGAAGTTGGTGCCATAACAATAAGCACACCTGTAAATAGTTTATTAAACTCTTGCCTTGTAAAAGTTGACGTTCCTTTTGCTGGGTCAGAAATTATAAATTTATCACGCCTGGCTTTCTGTATTACTACGAAATGATTTAATCCTTCTTTTGTAAGAACCTGTGCTATAGCAGGATACGTAATTTCTTCATCAATATATTCTATTTTTACTTTTAAAGCCTTAACTTGGAATTTTAATTTTTCAAATCCATCAACAATACCTTTAACACTTGTACCATATAAATCTGTTCCTATTATTTCACGAAGTTTAGATATTGATATTTCTTGTTTATATCTAAGTAGTACTGTAGCTATAGAAGCAGGTGCACAATCGGAAGCATCATGTTGCATTACACATTTATATCTTTTTAACATCTAATCATACCTACTTATGAAATAACTTATATATTTCATTCTAAGCATATAATCCTTTCTTTTTGTTTTTAACTCCTATTATAGTAACTATGTTAGGAATACTTATTAATAATAACTTTATGTGACAATTATGTTAATATTTCTGTATAACTTAGTATAACATAGCATTTCTTGCTATTTCAATAATATCAGCATAATTATTCAGGACAATTAATAATTATTAAGAATTTAATATGTGTTTATCCTAAGCATGATAAAGTGTATATTATACGAGTTATTGCAAATAGCTATAAAAATAACTTTATACCTATTTATTTGATAATTCCTATCCCAATACGCTTAAGAAAAATAAATAAATTTTATCTACATTTATAGAATTAAAGTTATAAAAAAATGCTTCATTATGATGAAGCATCTTTATGTCATATCTTGGCTCTTTTACTAGTAGTAAATCCATGATAAAATCTATTTTTTATTTTAGAAATTATTAATTTTCATTGAATTTACATCATTTTTTGATATTATAGTAGATTTTTTTATAGCATATTTAAGTTTATTGTCGTATCAAAGCTCTCTCTATAGTAGTAATTTAGTGGTAAAATGTATTGTTTTTTTTTGTTAAATTCTTCATATCCCTTGTATTTATACTGTTTTTTTATTTAACTATTCATTTTTATTACAAACATGCTCTTACCTCCATCATAAATTTTATATTCCAAAATTCTCTATTCTGAATAATCATTATATAGTGCTGGAACAGCTAATCTTGCTCCTGTGCTTGTATCTGCACCAAAATTAAAACTTGGAGCTATATCATATGCAAATTTGTATCCATATAACGTAGGATTATATTTTCCAATAGCTGTATATGTGCTTTCTATTGCTTTACAAAAATCTTCTTCATTTTCATATGGTTCACCTTGAAAATATAGCATAATACATTCTGGAAGCTCTACTATTTTATATGATTCCGGAAGTTCCTTATCATATTCTAACGGAACTTCAATACCTACTGCTATCCTTGAAAAACCTTTTTCTACAAATTTTTCTGGAAGTTCAATTATACAAAAATTATCATCTTTATAATGCGTGCGTATATAGTCTTGTATTATCTGTATTGCTTCCATATCATTCATTATATCCACCTTCAATGTACACCAGCATAGTGGCTTTATCTTGATTTATTTAGACAACTTCAAATTTGTCTTTGTGTACATTATATCACGCCACATCAATATCGTCATTTCTTTCCTGCTTTTGAAAATTTACTTATCAGCCTATTTTTTTGTAAAGAGTGCTATTCAGCATTGCTTATGCAACAAGTCCTTGACAAACCATAACCTAATAAGTTTTAGGATAATCAAGCAGAAATGAAGTAGTCTGCTATTTCACAGCGATAAACAAGAAGAGATACTAACACGCCTATGTAGTATCTATTAACTTAGCAACAAAATTCTTGTCTTTGCAAGCAGGTAAACACAGGTTATTCTTTAATATCCTTTTGTTTGGGAAACTCCCCGCTCCCATTTATTGACTGCTGGCGTAGTAAGATTTAAAAACTTGGCTAATTGCTCTTGTGTATACCCTAAAGCTAATTGCTTTTCTTTAATTATTTCATTAATTTTCATTAATTTTCACCTCATTATAGTAATATAATAACATATGCATTCTAAGATACAATTGACCGTTAGTTACTATTGCTGGGAAAAAATAAACGAATTGTTAATTAAACTGTTACTTCCTCGCTACTTTGAATTACTTTTAATTCTTTACGTTTATAAATCCATCCACCAATAAAGACAATATTCGCAAAAAGCCACGCTAATGGATTTGCAAAACAAATTGCATTAAAACCAAATGATGAAACAAAAAAGAAAGCAACAATACAGCGAGCTATCATTTCTGCAACACCGCCAAACATTGCTAAAAAACTATAACCTAATCCCTGTAGTAAATTACGCAATATAAATAAAATACATAAGATATAATATCCCATCGAATTAATTAACAAATATTGTTTAATTTCTGCCATAATAACAACTTCTTTAGCATCGATAAATAACAATGATAGATAATCAGAAGTAAAGTAAACAAATATAAATACAATAGCACAATAAGCAGCGCCAATAATACAACTTACTCGTAATCCGGCGAAAATCCGTCCTATTTTATTTGCACCTAAATTCTGACCGCCATACGTTGCCATTGTTAACCCTAAAGTTTCTAATGGCTGAGTCAACATAACAGAAATTTTAATCGCAGCAGTAACTGCAGCTACAACATCTGAACCTAAAGTATTAACAGCAGATTGAATCACAACACTGCCAATTGCAGTAATCGAAAACTGCATTGCCATTGGTAAGCCCATTTGTAATAATCGAATACTGTGTTTTTTACTGAATTTTTTATCATCATGTTCGAAAGTTAAAACGTCGGTTTTCTTTTTCATATAAATATAGCAGGCTGCTCCAGATAGAAATTGGGCAATTACTGTTGCATAGGCAGCTCCTACTGCTCCCATATCAAATTGAGTAATAAAAATCAAATCTAGAACAATATTAATTATTGATGATAAAATCAAAAAATATAACGGTGTCCTTGAATCTCCGATTGCTCTTAAAATACTTGATAAAATATTATATAGCATTGTGGCAAATAATCCAATAAAGATAACCACGATATAATCATATGCCTGCTGATAAATATCACTTGGTGTTTGCATCAACTCTAAAACTGATGGTAAAGCAATAACAGTAGCAATTGTCATAATTGCTGTAATCAACATACATAAATAAAATGAATTAACTATGTATTTTTTCATGTCTTGTATTTTTTTACCACCAAAACTTTGGGCAATTGGAATTCCAAAACCACTACATATACCAATTCCAAAACCAATAATCATAAAGTTTAGTGATCCGGTCGACCCCACAGCTGCTAAAGCTGTTTTCCCAACATATTTCCCAACAATAATTGTATCAACCATACTATAAAACTGTTGAAAAATATTACCTATTACTAAAGGTATCCCAAAAGCAATAATCAGCTTAAGAGGACTACCTGTCGTCATATCCTTTTTCATCATTTTCCCTCCTTAAACATGTTTATTTATTATACATTATTTTCTAACAATGTTAAGAAAATTTATAAATATGAAAAACTATTTATATCAAGTAATCACTTTATTAAAAAATATAGTTTAATACATTTATTGACTAAAATTGACAGTATCTTTAATTTATTATATATTCATTTGCAGAAGGTAATATTTATGTTAATATTTACTGCTTTATTAGATAGGAAAAAAAGAAAATGAGTTTATTAACAATTAAAGATTTATCTCATGATTTTAGAGATAAAATATGATATAAAAATGTAAATTTTAAAGTTTTTAAAAATGAACATATAGTCATCTTAGGAGCCAATGGTGCTGGTAATAGCATATTAATGAAATTGCTTACCGGTGCTTATTTACCAGAGTATGGTCAAATTATTTGGCATTCTAATATTAAAGTCGCCCACCTTAATCAATATGCTACTCTTAATCAAGAATAAATAATCAAAGAATATCTTAGTCCTGTCTACAATGAAGAATATTTTTTAGAACAAAAAATGCTAACACTGTATCAAAAAAAGAAGTTTTAATAATAATGAAGAACTTTTGACTTTAGCTGGTAGATATCAAGAAAAATTGATTAACAGTGGTTATTATACTATCGATACTTCAATAAATATGGTAACTGCAGGACTTGGGATTAATCTAATTGGACTTGATAAAAAAATTAATAAAATCAGTGGTGGACAATGTGCTAAAGTGATTCTAGCTAAATTGTTATTAGAAAAACTAGATGTTTTATTATTGGATGAACTTACTAATTTTTTAGACACTAAACATATTAATTAGCGAGTTGACTTTTTAAATAATTTTATGGGCACCTATATTGTTATCTCGCACGATTTTGATTTTCTAGATAAAATTACTGATTGTATTTTAGATATTGATTATTATACAATAAAAAATATCATGGAAAATATTCATCTTTTTAAAACAAAAAACGTCTTCGCACTGATTATCTAAGACGTTATCAAAAACAACAAACACATATAAAAAACGGAACAATTTATCCGCAAAAATATAGCTGGGAATAATTCAGAAATAACTCAAGGAAGACGTAAACAATTAGCTCACTTTGAACGTCTAACATCACCTATTACAATTATAATACTGGATTTTAAATTTAAAAATCTACCACTTTTAACGAAACAAATTCTTAAAGTAGCTAATTTAACGATTGGATATCATAAGCCTTTACTTTCAAAGATCAGCTTTTCACTGTCCGCTCAAGAAAAATTGCCATTACTGGATTTAACAGTGTTGGAAAATCAACACTTAAAAAACGTTACTAGGTGAAATTATTCTGATATCAGGAACCTTTATTTTTAATGAGCAAATAAAAATTGCTTATTATAATCAAGATTTAATTTGGACTAATGATTATCAAACACCGTTAGAAATAGTTCACGATAGTCATCCTAAATTAGGCATTAAGACAATTCGAACCAATCTTGCACATTTCAATATTACGACCGATCTTATTGATAAACCAATTATCCAATTAAATGGTGGTGAGCAGGCAAAAGTAAAATTATGTATGTTGCTATTATTACTAGCCATTTATTGATTTTAGATGAACCAACTAATCATCTAGATCAAGAAATAAAAAAAGCATTGGCAAAAGCAATTAAAAATTATTCTAGTAGTGCTATTTTAGTTTGCCATGAGCCTGATTTTTATCAAGAATTAGTTGATCACATAATTAAAATAGAAAACTGTAATTTCTAATAAAAACCTACATAGTAGTTAATGATCTGATGCCTCTTTAATATTCAGCGTTTCATTTATTTACACAGTCTACTTTAGAAGTACCATACCATAACATCTACTAGTAGGTTTTAGATTTATTAAATTTGAAAATTTTACTATAATAATTTTTTTCTTAATTCATCACCAGATTCAGGATGTAAGTAAGCAGGCGCTATATCAAAAACAGTTTTACATCCATGTTGACCCTCTTGATACATCCGATGCGCTGCTCGAGCATATGCAACTAATACACTTGACGTGAATTCCGGATTTGAATCTAAGGTTAATTTATACTCAATTACATGTTTGTTTTCTTGTTCGAATCCAGTTGTACCACTTCTTAATACAACCCCTCCATGAGGAATTCCTTGGTGATCACGTAATAATTCAGCTTCACTTATAAAATGAACAGTAGTATCATAGTCTGCAAAATAATTAGGCATTGTCTTAATTTCTTCTTCTATTCTTTGTAAATCAGCCCCTTCTTCAGCAACAACAAAGCATTCACGAGTATGTTTTTGACGTGTTACTAAAGTTGGATTCTCCCCATTACGAACACTTTGAAGAGCAGCTTCTACTGGAATAGTATACTGTCTTGCATCCTTAACTTCGTCAATTCTTCTGATTGCATCAGAATGTCCCTGACTAACCCCTTTTCCCCAAAAAGTATAATCATGACCCTGCGGTAAAATAGCTTGTCCATAAAGACGGTTTAATGAAAATAACCCTGGATCCCAGCCAACAGAAATAATACTTATATGTTTATTCTTTTTACTTGCCTCATTAACATTAGCAAAATGTTCAGGGATTTTAGCATGTGTATCAAAACTATCAACTACATTAAAATATTCTGCTAATTCTACTGTTTGTTTTGGTAAATCATTGGCACTACCACCACATAAAACAAGAACATCAATTTGATCTTTCATATCATAAACTTTATCCATACTATAAACAGGTACATCACTATGTGTTTTTACTGATTTAGGATTTCTTCTTGTAAAAACCCCAGTTAGTTCCATATCTTGACTATGTAATACTGCACATTCTACCCCACGTCCTAAATTTCCGTATCCTACAATTCCTATTTTTATCATGTTTCCACTCCTTATATTTTTTAATATTTTATCATTCTTTTATCAAAAAAACACGAATATGAAATTTTTCTTACATCAATATATTTTTTTCTCATATTTAAACTTCTACTATTAAATATATTTATTTTGGCAACTAATAACTATTAGCTAAAAAGGGGAGGAAATGATTTCAACAAAAGAAAAAATATTATTAGAAGCACTAACTTTATTTTCAAAAAATAGCTACGATGCAATAACTGTTAACCAAATTGCTCAAATCGTTGGAATCAAGGCCCCATCACTGTATAAACATTATCGAAGTAAACAATATATTTTTATATGATAACATTAAAAATATGAATGGTATCAAAAATTTGTCGAAAGTCTAGAAATGAATGGAATTGCTCTAGAACAAGAGATGTATCGATTCATTAATATTGATGAGAATATGTTTCCTTATTTTCTCCACGACGAATTTCAAAGTAAGTTTGAAAAATAATGACAGTTGAACAGTTTAAAAATAAAGATTTTGCCAACTAATATATCAAAGAATATTTTGACGATTCATTACCCTATCAACAATTCATTTTTCTGTTTTAACCAAGCATAATATTTCAAAAGACGAAAATTCATATATTATTACTTTATACTTTTATACTCCTATTTACATTCTTATCTCTTTATGTAACAGTACCCCAGAACGTGAAGATGAGGTAGTTAATATTTTGGGACTTCGCATTAAACAGTTTAATCGTTTATATGCTAATAATGGTAAAATTTAATGAATCGCATTAGCATTTTTACAAGTTGCTTTTTATTTGCAATTTATTATCATATTGAAAATCGAAATCTTCCTTTTGTTCTACCAGCATGATTATTTTTCCGATCACGATATGTTTTCTATGTTTAATTTAACTTTATGCAAAGGATACCAGTTTTTAAAAAAATATATTTCTAACCATCAGCTTAATCCAATACTTTTTAAAAGGACTGTTCAAATATATAATCACAGAACCGTCTTTACTTTGAGTTTCTAGATTTCTTTATCAAATTTCTCTGTCTTCTTTGCAAATTTTAGCTGGTATCCTTTTAACTCTTTATTTATCAAACCACAACGTTACATGGAATGCCGTATCTATAATTAAGATTCTATTTTCAGTACAGCCTTTTAGTTTTTATCCCTACTCCATTTACAATTTAGCTTTTTGTTTAGTGTCTATATTGGAATAAGAATATAGACATTATCATCATCCTGAGCATTTTTATAAAATCAGTAATAAACACTCAACTTGTGAAAACTACAACTTAGATACTTGTCATAAGCATGAAACAAAATTATTTCATAAAGCACTCAAAGATAAATATCAAAATAAATAAAAAGATAACTACAAAATCTAATATATTTAAAGTTATCCTCTTATTTATATGATTTTAAAATTAATTTAATCGTACTCTGTTTTACTTAAAATTATTAAAGAGCTTATTTTATATTAATAATTTCCATAAGTATTTTGGAAATATCATCATAATCATTGATCCAAATGACATTTATCCCCAAACTATTAAAATAATGCTACCTTATAATTATAATAGTTTTTTATGTACTTATCGTTATTAGCTGCAATATCATCACAATTCTCTTCAATGATATCTATATTCTCTTCTAACTTTGAAGTCGGAATATATACTTGATTATTTCTTATTACCAAAACAACCGCTTTATCATCAATGTTTTCTCCATTATATATATCACTGATTTTCCAAATTTCTCCCCTATTATTCATATATTAGTTTAGTTATCTTTCAATATATAGTAATTCCAAGTATACTTAAGCTTTGATTGCCCATCTCATTTTTGTTGATTTAGCACGACTATTCATATGACACTCTTCTTTACTTGGTCTAATCACATTTCTAGCTACATCACTATAAATTCCAAGATTTTTCATTTCTTTAAATGCCTTTTTAACAATTCGATCTTCACCAGAATGAAATGTTAATATCGCAACTCTGCCTCTAGGTTTAAGAATCGTTGGGAGTTTATCCATAAATTCTATGAGAACATCAAATTCACGATTAACTTCAATCCGTAAAGCTTGGAATACCCGTGCAGCTGATTTCTTCACTATGTCTTTTCGTTCTGTCACTGGAATAGAAGACAGGCTTTTTTCAATTATTTTATACAGTTGTGTTGTCGTTGTAATTAATTGGCCTGATTTTAAGTATGAATCAATATTTCTAGCTATTTCTTTTGCGTATGGCTCATCAGAGTTTTCAATAAAAAGCTGCTCTAACTGATCTCTATTTAACTCTTGTAGCTTAATAGATGCTGGAACTCCTTTTTGAGGATTTAATCTTAAATCTAAGGGACCCTCTTTTTTATAGGAAAAGCCCCGTTCTGGATTATCTATTTGCATAGATGATACCCCTAGATCAGCTAAAACAAAATCAAACAAACCAACCTCTTTTGATATGATATCAATGTCTTTAAAGTTACAATTTTTTATTGTTAAAACATCTTCGCCATATCCTTTACCTAATAAGCGTTCTTTAGTTTTTATACTTTCAATTGGATCAATATCTAAAGCATACATATGACCAGTATAATTTAAACATTCCAGCATTTTTAAAGTATGTCCGCCATAGCCTAAAGTACAATCTAATCCTATTTGCCCTTCTTGAATATCTAAAAATTCTAAAATTTCATCAACCATGATTGATAGGTGCATACCTACTGGCGTGCTACCTTTTTTAATTACTTTTTCAATTGTTTCTGGATATAATTCTGGATTTAATTCTTTATACTTCTCATTGTATTTTTTAGGATGCGTTCCCTTATATCTAATCCTTCTTTTATGTTTAGGTTCCATAATTAGATTCCTCTCTTTTTTAGCTACTAATTTTTTATTTACTAACAACTATCTTATCATCATTAGATAGTAAATGTCTAGGATATATGCAAATCATCTATGCTTACTGAGATAATCAAAAATATTTATTAAGTAATTTAGAAAATTTTATATAAAAAGGATAAAATTTTTTAAAACTAACCTTTTATCCTTTCTTCAAAATTATCCTCTTTATATAATTTTTTCATTTCTACTGCAGTATTATTACCCAAATAAAATGCAATGGGTAGAACTCTCAATTTTTTTAATTTTAAGTAACGATTTTAATACTCTTTAAATTCCTCATATCAAAATTTATTGATATCTTTTAATATAAAACAGCATATTTATACAACACTTTATTATATATACAAAGCTTATAATTGATTATATTTTTTACTATTTCCTTTAGCTTTTTCAACAGGATATTTCTTTTCAGTCTTTTTCAATTTCTTTAATACTATATCTTCCAAATCAACATCTAACTTATCAGCCATCAAAATACAATAATTTACCACATCAGCCAATTCATCACATACATCTTGCTTATTAAAGCTATTATCCCATTGAAAACACTCTAATAATTCACCTGATTCAATTGCAATACTTTTCGCTAAATTCTCTGGAGAATGAAATTGATCCCAATCCCTATCCTGATTAAACTTAATTATCTCTTCTCTAACTTTTTCTAACATTCTCTTTACCTCTTTTAAGTTTTAATTTTAGATATTCATTTAATTCTTTGTTTGTACAATATATATAGCATCCTTTTTGTCCCCTAGTAAGAAGTGTTCTATATGTATTCTTTATAATTTCATCTGCTAATTTTAGAGCACTTTCTTTATCTTTTTTATATTGACCTTTTAAACCACGAATTGATCTATCCGTAGGTGCCCGTTTAAAAAAATCTGTAATAATCTTGCCATTTTCATAACGTAAATCATCTCCAATAATGACTCCTACATAATCAAATTCCAATCCTTGACTTGTGTGGATACACCCTACTTCGTTTATAGATTTCTCATCAATTGCCCAAGTTTTAGTTGATGCAAAATTCCATGACATCGAAAAGTCTCCAATTTCAATATCGTGAACATCTGATCTATTTCTACCATTTTTTTGCCATTTCCAACAATAGCCCGCTAACATTCTTGATTTATTAGCAATTTTATTCTTTTCGAAAATAGCTTTTTTTAATGCTAAAGGATCATCAAAGATTCTAACATCATAATCAATATCCAGTTCATCATTTGCAGTGTCTTCTATCTCTAAAACATTATCTACCCACGATAAATAAGCATCACTGCCATTACATCTAAATTGCGAAGTCAGCTTATCCTCATAAACAATAGCATTATAATATTTACACCATTTTTTTATTTCTTTACTTGAACCAATATCACTGGTTGTTACAATTTGATGATCATCAACAAAGAAAATTGAAAACTTGGCAGCATTAATAATCTCCTTAATTTGATTTTCTCCATTATTTTGATACATTCCAGATTTTGCATTTAAGCGATGTGACTCATCAACTATTATACAATCAAAATCATTTTCATTCGCATTTATAAAAACACCTGAACCTTTAAATAAATTATTAATATAAACCTTTTTATATCCACCATCAGTTAGTTTCTTTTGATATACTTCACGAGGTGCAGAATTTTTAGTTACATAAATAATATTTTTATCTCGATTGATCAATTCAACTAACATATTAACTGCGATAACTGTTTTACCAGTTCCAGGACCACCATGAATAATATAAACTTGTTTTCTAGCAGAATTTTCTTTAGCAATAGCAAGAGCTTTTTCATAAGTAACTTTTTGTTCATCTAACAAGGTAAACTCTGGTTTACCCTTTAACATATTAGTTAAACTATCCTGTAGTGATTTACTCGGCTTAATTTTACCACTATCAATATGATACATTACATCAGGATTGCCCTTTTTTACATATCTAGCAATAAACATTGCTAATTTTTTAGTATCACCACGGGTAAAAACAGGGGCTTTATCTAAATAATATTCATAACATAAGTCTACTAAATCATCATATTCTTTCTTTCGATAGTTATGTAAATAAGCACATGGCTGCAAATTAATTTTATATTTTCTTACATCTTCATTATAATCTTCAATTAAACTAACATATGACCATGCCTGATATGATGGATGAGCTACTGGTGTTAAATGACCATTTAATTTCGTTTCTACTAATCCATCCATATTTTCAATCTTATTTAAACTTTGCCATTGTTTTAATTCAATAATTATAGCACTTTCTCTACCTTGTTCATCTTCACCACTGACAATAAAATCAATTCTTTTATTAGAATTAGGTACTTTGTACTCTATTGCAACAATACTATTTGATGGTATAGCTTTATTTTCCAATACTTTATACATGTATTGCATTGAATTCATCCATGTTTGGTATTCGCTATAGCCTGTTCTTCTATTCAATCTTTCAAATACTAATTTTTCTATTTTTTCATCTATTTTATCATTATATACATCTAATAGAAATTGTTCTTTTGTTTCTTGATATACTATCATAACTTCACCCCAAATTTAAAATTATTTATATGTAATACACTAATATTTGATATTATTTTTTAAGAACTAATTACACTTTATGAAATAAATTTTTAGTAGATATAAATATCAAACTTGTACCCATTATAAATTTCAACTATTAAAATATTGTCTAATACATTCAGTTGCAGTAATTTTTTTATCATTATAATTTGTCAAAACAACAAAATCATCTCGCTCAGTTTCTTTATTTAAAATGTATTCTATTTTGAATCCAATTTCTTCTTGATAAAGTTTAGCATAATTGTTAATTGCTTCCAATTCATCATCGAAATATTTAAATTCATTAAAAAAAGCACATTGTAAATCACAATATTTTTTTTTGGTTGCTTTAACATTTCTGCAATATATTTTAGCTTGTGGATTATCATGTCCATCTTTTTTTTCACTAAATTTATGACATTCACAATCCTCATTGCAATTTTTTTGAATTATTTCATTTGAAGGTATATAATTCATAATTACTTGAATTATGACATTAATTTTACCTAAATTAACATCTAACTTATCATTTTTTTCATGCTCAACTCTAATTTTCAAATCGTCAATACAAAGATGTTTTACCCAATGAAATCTAGAAGTAATCCCCATTCGATCAAAATAGCGATCAAATACTTCTTGAGTAACTCTATATTTAGTTATATCAGTTAAATCCAAAAGTCGGAGCCACATAGATATTTTCCTGATATCAATATTTACTTTTCTAAAAAGCTGTCTATTTTGTGTGCCATATACATCATTTCTTCCTTTCATATGGTTACACGAAACTTCAGAAATATATTTTTTTTCTAAATCTGATAACGGTAAATTAGAATCATTTTGTATTTCAATAGCTGATCGTAATGCATGTTCACCTCTTACTATTTCCTCAATTAAATTACTTGTTAGATTATTTATTTCAAAAAGCTTATTCAAAGCATTTTCAATTTTTATGCTACTAGTAATATTTGAATGTTTCAGTGCATCACAATAATATTTGATAATTTTGGGATTACTAATATTATATTTTTCTTTATCTGTTAAACCTTTTAACATTCCTATATCATGCAAATAACAAGCTGCAAATAAAATATATGTTTCATATTTATTTAAAGATAATTTTGAGAGCATACGTTTATTTATATTTAAATAATTTTGAATCAATTCTACAGAATGTTCTTGATTATGCAATGTATAGAACGTTAAATCTTTTGAACCATTTTTCCAAATGCATTGTACAAAGTAATGTAATTGTATAATTACATCTTTATCAAATGATGTTTTTAATTTACTATCTACAATTGTTCTGATTCTTTCGTAGTTTATATCAACATCATGGTTAAAATAATCATGACGTTTCAATAAATCAGTTAACATTTCTAAAAATTCTTTCTTTTCAAATCCTTTATTATAAAGATATGCAAGTATTCTATATTCCCAAAATTTTAATGCCCTTCCCTTTTTGTTAACAATGATATTTTCTTCACAATTAAATAATTTCATAAAAAACTCCAAGAAATATTTTTTATAAGTAATTCCAAATTTATATAAATGATATTCAGTAAAAAAATTGCTTGTGTTATCTATGATATGTATTTCGTTACAATTTGATTTTATATAAATATTATCTAAAATCATATATGCTGGTTTGATATATTTATTAAAAGTTAATTCGTCTTTCCAATAGGCAACCAAATGATATAAAATTTTAATTTTTGTATATAAATCCAAATTTATATCATCTAGCCTAATATATGAAGTTACTTCGTCCTTTAACTCACAATTTAAATTATGAATGATTATTTCATGATTCCATTTAGTATTATTATCAGTTAACGACTTATATTTTTTTACAATTGAATACTTAGTTTGATCTCTATTTTCCTTGTATGTAGGTACATAAAAATCTAATAACCAATTCTTAGGATTAAAAAGTTCAAAAGGATAATTTAAATAATAAATAATTGCACGTTCTTCCATATCTATGTCTGCTGTATCATTAAATATTTCGTTTGTTATTTTAGTATATTGAAACCACGTTTCACTATTATATGAATATTTACTTTTATTTAGTAGTTTATTATTATTCATTTTGCTGATACACATATCAATTAATTCAGCTAATCTATTAGTATAATTAATTGAATGAATTGCTTTAATTGTGGTTAAATAATAATACAACATTATTTCTTTATTTTTAACTAGAATCTCATATGATTCCAACATTTTTTCTATTTTATCACACAAATAATTGATTTTGTATGAGTTTTTTTCAGCATTCTTTAACATATTACATAAAGCATAATAATAATTCAAATCACATAGGTTAGCAGATAGTTCATCATCCTTCGAATTATATTCAGAAAATATTAAATTAACTAATTCATAAAATTTTTCACTTGATGAAATTTTTCTAGTTAAAAAACTTGCTTTTCTTTTTGTATAAGTTGAATAAGTCTTTTTTAACTTATTAATTTCACTATCTTGATTACTTTCTCCAAACTTCAATTTACTATACATTAAATTAATTGATTTTTTAATATTTTCATGCCGCTGTAATACAGTTTCTACTGTATCTTGCTCGACATCAAAATTAGGATTAATCGAATTATTCACTAATGAACTTTCATTTTCTAAATATTTTAATTTTAAAACAATACTTTTTTCATCAATAGCATTTAAACAACTTTTCTCATCGTTAAGATTGATTACTTTTTTATTAATTTTTTCATTATTTATGCTTTTTAAAGCTTCACATACTATCGTTTTAATACCTTTATACTTTTCAACGTTTATGTTACTATCTCTATTACTATGTTCTTTTGTATCCTTCTCAACCTCTTTATCATGTTCAGAGATATAATCTTTAAAATAAATACGTCCATCATCAACATAGGAAAATATCTCACAATCAATATCCCAATTATCCTTTACACCTTTTCTGATTTTTTTTAATAAATCTTTTGTATAAAAAGATGCTAAAAATGCGGAATATAATGGTCCTTGTGGTAATCCTAAATCATTTCTATAATTCTTGGCTACTTCGTCACCTAAAATATCTTTCATATTTTTAAAATATTCTTTAAATAACGGCTTTGTTTCATCCGATATATTATCTTCACAAAAATGCTTTATAATTTTTTCTATCCAAAAATAAGTTAAACTTTCCTCATTAATTTTTAAACAATCTTTTAATTGATTAATTAAATGTTGTTGTTGAACAGAAGGAAAAAACTGAGCTATGTCATACTCATATGAATATTGAAACACTGTATTTTCTGATAAATTTTCTTTTTGTTGATTTGTAAACTTTTTATATTGAGACAACCAATTTTTATACAAATACTGGCTATTTTCTTCAGAAAGTTGAACACCATAATTTTCGCTAGGTAAAAAATTTTTTAAACTATCACAAACCACATTGAAAACCGATTGCATTAAAACTAAGTCAAAAAATCTAAACCGAACTAATGGTCTATAACTAATTTCATTTTTGCTTATTTTTTTAAACTTCAAAACATAATCAAATTTTTCGAATTTATATTTCTTATTTTTTAAATTTTTTTTTATTTCTTTTAGATTTCTTTCTAAATCCTTTTCAAAATAAGCTATTTCTTGAGCAAAAATTAATTCCTCATTTTGAATGTTATTTTTGACTCTTAGATATGCTAGGTACACATTGCTAGGGTCATATATTTGTTCTTCTTTAATCATCTACTCTATCCCTCATTTACTATGTTTTGTACTACTTCCATCGCTTTTATTTGTGATTCTTCATCAAAAATATTAAAAATTACTTTTGCATCAAAAAAATTATTTTCATTACGTTTATTTACTACTGTACTTTGTGGAAATCTTTTAAGGACATAAAATATTCCTGTGATATAATCTAATTCAAATGTATATAATTTTGTTTCATTTTCATTAAAAACATCTATAACTAATTTTGAACTTCTATCACCATATAATTTTTTATTTTCAACAGATTGAAAATAAACCAATTTTATTTTAGGTAAATTAATAAGTTTATCATATACATTATTCATAAATATACTGTAGTTTCTAAATTTATTAATAAATTTTTGAGATTTATTTAACAAATCAATACAGTAGAAGTGTTCTGCATTTAGTTTATCCATTAAATATAATGCTTTTACATTATTATTATATTTAAATAATCGATTAAAATCATCGATATCTCCCTGTTTTTTTATCTCAATAATTTTGTACAGGTTATCGATATAAGTAGGACTACGTAAGTTAATAAAATCACCAATCTCGTCATATAATTCTGTAATAATAAATGATGGCTCATTTTCATATTTTGTGATAAACTCTTCAATATAATTATTTCTAAAATCCTTTTTTTGTTTATTAAATTCCTTCCAATCATCTAAATTTTTATTATTAAAATAAGAATCGGGATCACTTTTATTTTCTATATAATTAGTATCATCAATATAATAAGTATATCTATAAATAAATCCAGACGAATTTTTATTTTTTAAACTAGATAATTCTAATAATAAATTTTTTTGCTCAGTTAAACCACTCTC
>ERZ1108166.467-NODE-467-length-33915-cov-5.582664_pt1 | contig 33915 bp, 35 predicted proteins | sample MGYA00403702_ERZ1108166 | MGnify/ENA primary metagenome ERZ1108166 (study PRJEB35170, sample SAMEA104062401) | human gut metagenome | biome: human gut; feature: human-associated habitat; material: faeces | place: Denmark | collected 2012-05-01 ...
CGGGAAGCATTTTTTCATACAAAGCAACTGTTTCCGGATTTGGAACAAATGTATCTTTTACATGAACCATATTTTCCACTGCTTCTTCAAAGCTTCCATATATTCCTGCTGCCACAGCCGCGCAGATTGCAGAACCTAAACCGGCTGCACCGTTTACTGTATTTCTTACAACAGGAAGGTTGAATACATCTGCAAAAATCTGCATAAACAGACTGCTGTTGGAACCGCCTCCTGTGATAATCAGATTATCAAGCTCTACATGAACCTCTTCGCACATATCGTCTACGTGTTTTTTCATAGTCAGAGCAATTGCCTCAAGAAGAGAACGATACATATGCCCTCTCGTATGTCTTCCGTCAAAGCCAATCATAATACCTTTTTTATAACGGTCGGATACCGGGGCCAGCCAGTCCAGAACTGTCATCAGACCATCGCTTCCTGCCGGTACATTTTCTGCTTCCTGACTTAAAAGCTCTTCTGCTGACATTCCCTGCTCTTTTGCCATCTGGATGTAGCTTTCTCCTAAAATATCTTTAAACCAGCTAATTGTCCACATACCCCTGCGGATTCCATTGCTGTCATAAAGAAATTTATTTGGCACACAGGAAAATTTAGGCCATGCGTAAGAAGTCCCCTGTAAATTTTCTTTTCCCTCCATCATAGCTGTTGTATAAGTTCCAAGAGAAACACAGGCTGTTTTTTCTCCCATACATCCTGTTCCCAGACCTTCTACCGCCTTGTCATTGGAGGTTGCCACTACAGGAACACCTTTTGGAAGCCCTGTTGCCTCTGCCGCCTCTTCTGTAATATATCCCAGAATATCGCCGGGCATAACAAGCTCAAAAAGCATTTCCCGTGGCATTCCTGTTTCTTTATATGCCTCCGGAGAGTCTGACCATTTCCAGTTATCTACGTCTACCGGCCATCCATACTCATAATTTGCCACAGTATCCTTAAATTCACCTGTAAGCCGATGTGTAATGTAACCGGAAGAAGCTGTAATATATGCCACATCCGGGTTTATATGCTCATAAGGCTGAGAAACTCGAATATCCATCCAGCTTAAAGCCGGCTGCGCCAAAGTACCGTCCTTTTTTAAACAAGCACGACAGCAGCGAATGGTACATAAACCAATTCCTACAATATCTTCCACGTTCCCCTGAAATTTCGCCATACACTTCTTTGATGCCTTACAGATTGCATCCCACCAGTCATCGTCCGGATGCTCTACATATCCCGGTTTCGGGAGATTATATGGTCTTAAAGGCTCTTTATCCTCACAGACAATATTTCCTTTTACATCAAAAATTGTAATTTTGGCGCTCTGAGAACCTTCATCAATGCCAATAATATATTTTTCACTCATATTCCAAAGTCCTTTTCCTTATTATCTTACAAGATAACCGCCGTCTACTACTAATAATGTGCCATTTACATAATCTGCTGCACGGCTTGCAAGAAATACCATTGCTCCCATTAAATCCTGTCTTTCTCCCCAGCGGTCAGCAGGAACGTGTTCTTTAATCTTAATATATTTTTCGTCGTTTGCACTTCCTGTTCCGGTTGTCATACTTGTCTGGAAATATCCTGGTGCAATACCATTAACAGTAATACCATATTTTCCTAATTCATCTGCATAAGCTTTTGTTAATCCCATAAGACCTGCTTTCATAGCAGCGTATGCCGGTGAACCAAGACCTCCAAGGAAAGAGAATAAAGAACAGATATTAATAATTCTTCCGCTTCTCTGAGGAATCATATACTTGGCAACTGCACGGCTTAATTCAAAGGCTGCTGTTAAGTTAATTGCAATCATAGGGTCCCATTCTTCTCTTCCAAAATCAAGAACGTCCTTACAGATACAAATACCGGCGCAATTTACAAGAATATCAACCTGTCCGTATTCTTTTACACATTCATCAGCAACTTTTTCGCACATTCCTGCCTCTGTAATATCGCCCTGCATGAAAGTATATTTTACACCGCACTCTTCAATTAATTTTCTTGTTGTTCCGTCATCATCAATATGTGCAAATACAAAAATATCAGCTCCGGCTTTTGCAAGGGCAAGTGCGAATGCCTGTCCTAACCCGCTGTTTCCACCTGTTACAATTGCTTTTTTTCCCTTCAGTGAAAAGAAATCCATTGAAAAATCATTAATATTTGTACCCATTGCTTATTCCTCCATAATTTCTTTTTCCTATTTTTTTAAAAGAGTCATTCAAATCCCGAAAACGCAAAAAAGAGAGAGTCCTTCTGTTCATAGCAATCTTGAACAAAAGTTACTCTCTCTTAAGCTCTTTTAGTAACTACATTTACTATAACCTTATACACAAAATATGTCAATAGTAAAAAACGCACAAAAGAACATTCTATTTTTTGTGCACTTCCACTAACAATCCCACAATCCCCTGTTGCTTGTAGCAACAGCGATAGCACCTGCTTTCAGCGCCCCGATAATATCTTCCTTGTCCTGCGTCAGACCACTGGCCACAATAGGTTTATTAATAGATTCTGCCAGGTATTTCATGACTTTCGAAAGTCCTACCGGCATAAATTCTACTACATCAGGATTGCTGTTTTTTACATTTTTTTCAACATTGGCATAAGTAAACCCATCAATCATATAAAATCTCTGAATTGTAAAAAGCCCGATTTCATTTGCCCTTTTTATCATCAGCGGTTTCATAGATATAATTCCGTCAGCTTTTACATACTGTTTAATAAAATCCACGCAGATTTCTTTGGCTGCCAGCCCGGCAATTAAATCAATATGCACGATTGCCTTTTTGCCCATTGCTTTTACTTTCTCTACGATGCCTGTGATCGTGCAAATATCTCCATATATAATATAAACAATATCGCTTTCAGAATCCTTCAGTGCTTCCAGCCATTCATCATTTTTAATTTCCGGAATTACCGGACACATTTCTGTAGATAACAGAAATTCCTCTTTCGTCAATATCTCCATATCTTTCCCTTTCTCTCTAAAAGTCTGAATATTACTTCTTCAATAAAAATAAAAAATACTGTCCTGGATTTCTCATATGGCTTTAATTCCGATGGCTGTGCACTATGCGTAAGAAAGCAGACATTCTCATACTGTTCCAGCAAATCCACATGGTACTCTTCCACCATCATCAATATATCGCAGCCTTTTATTTTTGCTTCCTCACATATTTCCTGAAAGGAAGTAAAATGCCCGGTAGCTGAGAGAATTACAAGAAGCGTATTAGAATCCATAAGTTCTTTTGCCGTTACCAAATCCGGAACTGCAATAATAAAGGCGTCGCTCTGGAGTCTTAACTTATATTCAAAATACTGGGCACAATAATAAGACGGACCATATCCTAAAATAATAATTTTTTTGTGGCGCTCCAATTGTTCAATAAAATTTTCTACAATGCGGAAATCAAATTCTTCCGTAAACTGCCGGATTCTTTCCAGTTCGCTCGAGCAGGCTTTTTTCTCCGGTTCTTTTCCCTGAAGAAAAGCAGCAAATTGCTTGAAATTATCAAACCCCAGCTTTTTAACAAATTTAGAAATTTTAGAGACAGAGCATCCGCAGTATAAAGCCGCCTCTGAAATCTTAATACTTGTGCTTTCCTCTGCATACACTACTAACTGTTTATAAATCGACTGCTCCAGAGGATTTAGCTTTTTCCAATCAATAATCATACCACCAAATCCTTTTCTTTTTTTCTATTGTAACACAGCCTGCCCCATAGGTAAATATGGAAAATTTTCCATTTTCAATTATTTTTTACATTTTTTCAGGAAAATTTTCTAAAAAACTATTGACAGTCAACTGAAAAGCATTTATCCTAAATTTATCAAATATCCCGAAACGCATGTAACAAGAATTTATGAAATCTAAACAATCTAAACAAAAGGAGTTCTCTTATTATGACAAAAGAACAGATATTAGACAAATTAAATGATATGTTAACTGCTGATCAGATTAATACCGATGCAGATGACCTTTATGATGCCTCTGCAGACCGTTACAAAAAATATGCGAAAGCAAAAAAGGTACTGGATAACCCAATTCCTACAGCAATTGTTTATCCAAAAAATACCGATGAAGTGAAAGAACTTTTAATGTTCTGTAATGAAGAGAAAATTAATGTGATTCCAAGAAGCGGAAAAACAGCTACAGAAGGCGGACTGGAAAACTGGAAAGAACTGGCGCTTGTTATTGACGGAAAAAACTTAAACAAAATTCTCAATATTGATACTTATAATATGCAGGCAACTGTACAGTCAGGCGTACCTCTCCAGCAGTTAGAAGACGAATTAAGAAAACTCGGATATACAACAGGACATTCTCCACAGTCAAAACCTGTCGCACAGTACGGCGGTCTTGTTTCCACCAGGAGTATTGGTCAGTTTTCTACTTTATACGGCGGAATCGAAGATATGGTAGTTGGTCTGGAATGTGTATTCCCGGACGGACATGTGTCACGTATTAAAAACGTACCAAGACGCGCCGGCGGTCCTGATATTCGTCATATTGCCATTGGTAATGAAGGAACACTCTGCTACATCACTGAAGTTACTGTGAAAATTTTTAAATACTTCCCGGAAAACAATTTATTTTACGGATATTTAATCAAAGATGTTCCTACCGGTATTAAAGTCCTCAGAGAAGTATTTGTAAATGGCTATCGCCCGTCTGTTGCACGTGTTTACTCTGAAGAAGATGCCCGCCAGCATTTCTATCACTTCCACGAAGGAAAATGTGTTCTTATCTTTATGGCAGAAGGCGCGAAACCAATCGCTGATGCCTGTGGACAGGGAATCGAAGAAGCAGTAGAAAAATTCAAAGACGGCATTATTAAAAAAGTAGACAGTTCTTTAATTGAAGATTGGTTCAATCACCTGAACTGGTCTCAGAAAGATATAGACGATGAAGTTCAGGAAATGATTAACAACGACCGTCACAGCGGATACACAACTGAAATTTCTGCCAACTGGGAAACCATTCCACAAATTTATGAAAATGTAATCAACCGTATTCGCACAGAATTTAAACAGGCAGACGACCTTGTTATGTTAGGCGGACATTCTTCTCACAGTTATTTAAATGGCACAAATATGTATTTCGTATATCAGTACAACATTAACTGTGAACCGGAAGATGAATTTAGAATGTATCACCATCCGCTTCAGACAATTATTGTAGAAGAAACTTTGAAATTAGGCGGCTCTATGTGTCACCACCACGGCATAGGCAAGTACAGAAACCAGTGGACAAAAGAAGAACACGGCTCTGCTTACTATATGCTTGAGAAACTGAAAGAAACTTTCGACCCTAACGGAATTATGAATTTTGGCAATATCTTTTATCAGGAAGAAGGAGCTAAATTCCAGAAATAAAAGCAGTCTTTAACTTTTGGAGGCCTTATGAAAATTATTTGTCTTTTAAAATTTGTACCAGATGTTGATTCTTTTGAATATGACTATGAAAAAAATGTACTGGTAAGGGAAAATGTGAAGCAGATTCTTAATCCGGATGACGCATGTGCATTGGGTTTTGCCCTGAAATTAAAAAAGACAAATCCAGACATCGAAATTGAAGCCGTTACCATGGCTCCCCACAGCGTCAAAAAATTTATGGAAGATGTATTGCGCCGGCATGTAGACAAAGGAACTCTTATATCAGACCCTCTCTTTGCCGGAAGTGATACACTTGCCACAAGCCTGATCCTGGGAACATATCTGAAACGGACACCATACGATGTTATACTCACAGGAAGCCAGACTTTAGATGGCGATACTGCACAGGTGCCCGCACAGATAGCTGAATTTCTCAATGTAAGCTATATATCCGGTATTATGAAAATAGATGAACAGTCTTTCCTTCAAGGCACTCCTCAGGTAGAAGTAGATACAGAAAATCATACCGATATTTATGAACTTACTTTCCCTTCGCTCCTTGCAGTCCGAAGGGAAAGTAAGTATCGGCTTCCCTTCGTCCGATTTGCAGATTTAGAATTAGATGTAAGCGAGCACCTTCAAATTATTGACAACCAAATTCTAAATATCCCTCCTGATAAAATCGGTCTGAAGGGTTCTCCTACCCGAGTAGTAAAAACTTATCCTCAGACTTATGAAAACAAAGAAAAAATTATTGTTCAAAATGATGAGGAAGGCATTGAAACTGTATACTGTTTTTTAAAAGAAAAAGGATATATCAAATGAAAAAATGTTTAATTTTTCTTGAAAAAGAATATGAAAAATTTTGTGTAAGCCTTTTAAAAGCAGCAGAAGAAATGTATGGTTCTCATTTCCAAAGCTATGCTTTATCTTTAAACGCTGATTTGGCACAGGCAGAACAGTCTTTTGATGAAATCATCACTGTTTCTGATGAAAAAGTCCGCGGTTACGATACGCACAGCATTGCCTGTATAATAGAAGAGCTGCATACTTTATATACCTTTGACAGTATCCTGATTCTGGCAACACATTTCGGGCGTATGTTAGCCCCTTCTGTGTCTATGCGGTTAAACACCGGATTAGTAGCAGATGTTACAGAGATTAAACACCATCAGGATAAAGTCGAAATGGTTCGCCCTGCTTTCAGCGGAAAGCTTCTGGCAGGCATCATCAATACACAGGGAAATCTTATTATGATGAGCATCCGCCCCGGAATCTTTCTCTACGAAAATAAAGTTCCAAAATGTGCCAATATCCGAAATTATCAGCCGAAAAATATATCTGTTTCTCAAATAAAACATGTCTCACGAAAAGACAAACCTGCATCGAAAGACATACGTGAAAGTGATATATTGATTTCAGGAGGCGGCGGTATCCTGGAAGATTTTGACTTAATTGACGAACTTGCCGAACAATTAGGGGGAATGAAGGCAGCAAGTCGAAAAGTCGTAGACAGCGGGAAGGCAGACCGAAATATTCAGGTAGGACAATCCGGCAAAATTGTCCACCCCAGGCTTTATATTGCCCTTGGTATTTATGGGGCTTTACAGCATGTAACAGGATTAAATCACGTGGAGCATATTATTTCAGTCAACACAAATAAGAACGCTCCTATGTGCAGTCTGGCAGACCTTGTTGTGGAGGGAGATGCAAAAACTTTTCTTCTGAATCTTATAAAAAGGATTCGGCGAGGATAACAAAACAAAAAAATTTATGTTGTCCCCGGGACAGCAGAACGGAGGTTTTTATGAAACAAAAGAAAAATATTCGCTGGGGTGTCTTTTTGATTCCCTGGCTCTTGTCGTTTTCAGCTATTTTATTAAACTTTATTAACGGAAAAGCCTTTAATTCTGTTATCATGACCATGACAAACTTTATCCTGGATAAGTTTTCATGGCTCTTTACAATTATGTCTTTCGTATGTGTCGTTCTGATTGTTGTTGCCTATTTTACTCCTTTTGGAAATGTAAGGATTGGGGGCAGAAAGGCAAAACCTATCCTGAAACAATCCAACTATGTATGGATTGTTCTGTGTACTATCATGGCTGCCGGAATCCTTTTATGGGCATGTGCAGAACCCATGAATCACTACTATAATCCCCCTGCTCATATTGAAGCGGAAAGCCCGGAGGCTATCACATTTTTAATGAAAAACATTTTCCTGGAATGGACTTTTACTCCTATGTGTATCTATGGAATGCCGGCCATTCTTTTTGCATTTCTTTTTTATAATGCAAAAAAAGATTATTCTATAGGCTCTATGTTATATCCGGCTCTCTCTTATGACAGAGCAAAAAAACTTTCCCCGGCTGTAGATATGCTTTGTCTTTTTGGATTAGTATGCGGAATGGCAGCAAGTATGGGCTCTGCTGTTTTTCTGGTATCTGACGGACTGGACAGCTTAACCGGCGGAGCTATTAAATCAAGTGCAGCCACATGGATTATCATTGGCGTTGCCATTGTTGCCATGTTTGTACTGTCTGCTGTTTCCGGCGTAACAAAGGGAATACGTATTTTATCCACTTTAAACTCCCGTATTTATATGGCACTGGGAGCATTTGTTTTTCTCTTTGGTCCTACTGTTTATATTCTGAACCTGACTTCAGAAACTTTCGGCGCTTATTTATCTGATTTCGTCGGCATATCACTGCACATGTCTGCTGCTGACGGAGATGGATGGGCTATGTGGTGGCCTGTATTCTACTGGTGCAACTGGATGGCATGGATGGCAGTTACTTCCACCTTCCTTGGACGTATTTCCAAAGGTTATACTGTTAAGGAAATTATACGTGTATGTGTGATTATACCATCTCTGTTTTCTGTAGTATGGTTAGGTCTTTTTTCTTCCTCTGCACTCTATTATGAGTTAAATGGCATTGGAATTAATAAAGCTATGACAGAAATCGGAACTGCCGCCGCTACTTATGAAACCTTAAAACAGATGCCTTTATCTGTAATTACAATCGCAGTCTTTCTTTTAATTGTACTGGTATCTTTTGTAACGGCTTCTGACTCAAACACAAACGCCATGTCAGGTCTTTGTACAAGCGGTCTTACAACCGACGATCAGGAATCCCCAACCTGGCTGAAGGTTATCTGGGGCGCTACAATCGGTACTATGTGTATTGTATTTATTTTGGCGTTCCGTACCACAGACAGCCTGAAATACCTTTCAAATCTGGGTGGATTCCCTATTGTATTCCTGCTGATTCTCATTTCCATTTCCTTTATAAAGGTTATGAAAAATCCAGCCAAATACGATACATTTAAAGAAGATTATGACAAAATGGGAAAACCGATTTTGTCTAAACGTTTAAAATCCGAAGAAGAATAAAACCCATAATACCCGGAGGCTATTTTGAAAGACACACTTACCTTTACTTATCAATTAAGTTACGATGAAATTTATGAAGCTTTTTTCCTGTTAAGTATGAAATGGAGCAAAAAAACCCGCATGGTTCTTACTGGAGCGCTTACTGTCATTGCCATCTGTTTCCTGGTGCTTTTTGCTTTTAACAGAAACAAATTTCACTATTTTTTCCTTGCAGTTGTAGATATTTTTCTTCTTTCTTATCTCGTCTACATACCTGCTTTAAAAGCCCGGAGAGGCGCAAAAAAAGTATGCAGCCAAAAGGGAAGCTATCATGTAAAGCTCACAGAAAAAGGACAGATTATCAGTGGAAATAAATCTATAGCAATTGCCGGAGATGCAAATGCCAGAGCTATTGAAACTGCATCAAGTTACATTATACGCCCAGACGGACAACATACCTTTTGTATTCCCAAAAGAGTTATGAGCATACAGGAACAAAAAGAAACCGAAAGAATTTTACGCACCGCCTGCAAATACAGAACAGAGCTGTAAAAAAGCCACAAAAAAGGAATCGCAGATTGTAGATAACAACAATCTGCGATTCCTTTTTCTGCTTTTATTTCCAGCCTGTTTATCGCCTTTCTTTTTTTACAACTTTACTTAATATAAAAGTAAGAAGCACACATAAGAGGGCTGCTACAATTGCATAAATCCAAGTCATATTATATCCTCTGCGTCCATAGCTGTCCATCCAGCCGCCTACTAATGTGTACATAAATACATCCGGCAAATATCCTAATGCGGAAGAGATTCCTGAAACGCGTCCGCTTAAGCTAAGAGGAATATCTGCATCCTGATGTACTGCAAAATACTGGCTTCTTACTGCATATATGAAGACTAATCCAAAGAAAAAGTTTCCAATAACTGCTCCGCACAGCCCCGGTGTTCCCGGAAGTACAATATAAATACCAAATGAAATTGCCAGTCCTATACAGCCGCCTCCGATTACTTTCATACGGGAATGAAGCTTATCTGCCAGAAATCCGCCTACAATTCCGCCTACACCCTGAAGCAGATAACGGACGCCGCCTAATGTTGCTGCTGTTGTAGCCGTCATTCCATAGAACTGCTGTGCATACGTTGTAACGTAACCTATCAGTCCATATACGCTGTATGCTGTAAAAATAATACCTACTAAAAGCCATACTCTTGGAATCAAAAGACATTTGAACATTCCCTTAACTACGCTTCCCAGAGATTCTGTCTGTTCCTCAGATTTTGTATCTTCAATAACAAACCAGTTCAAAATACCGATAATAATAACTGCGATAGCACAAACTCTGATTGCTGCTGCCGCTCCCACTACTTCATCTGCAAATGCAGAAAATGCTGCTGTCATTCCAAATACCAGCAATGCGTTAAGAACGCCTCTTAACCCTTCCTGCAATCCGAACAAGCGTCCCTGCTCCTCTTCTGTTCCCAGCATACGGGTAGCCTTAATACAAGCTGACCAATATGTAATAATGGTTGAAATTCCCATTAAAATAAAGATAATTCTGCTTATCTGAAATCCAGGGAATGTAGAAAACCAAAGACCTAACGCTCCTGTTGCCAAAAATGAAAAAGTCAAAAGCTTTCTTGCAGAAAACTTATCTGCAATAATACCGCCTACAAAGTAGGATAGTGTTGCCATAGCTGCATAACCAGAAGACAGAAGACCCATCTGCTCATTTGTAAGATTCATGGCATTTTGGATAGGTACATAAAATGTTTCTCGAATGTAAGGCAACTGAAAAATAATTCCAGCGCCGGCTGCCAACAACAGCAAAGTACCATATTTTTTAATAAATGCTTTGTTCATAAAGTATTACCTCCGCGTTTTATTTGTTGACATCAAACAAATTCATTTTCTGCTGCAGTCAGAAGATAAACTTGTTTTTTTCAACAAAAAAAGAACAAAGTAAGCCTTTTCAGGCGTTACTTTGCTCTTTTTTCTCTCGTAACTGTTTGTATTATACAATATTTTGTCGTAGAAGTCAATTGTAAACCCACCTAAAAAAGCATATATTGCACAAAAATACTTTCTCGTTTATTGCTCTTCTTTTTCCGGAAGCGCAATTTTGCGTTTTACAGAAACTTCTTCATTGTAGCAGGCAAAAATCTCCTCTGTTTTTTCTCCGTCACACGCAGGAGTAACAAGACTGACAACAGGAACTACTATAAGTCCAATGACCATGACAGCCGCCCCTGCATTAATGGGAGATTCTATAAATTTCAAAAACATATTAAGCACAGTAATGCCGACACCTGTACCAAAACTTACCCAAACTGCTGCTTTTGTTGTCCTTTTCCAGAACAACCCATAAAGGAACGGAGCAAGAAACGCTCCTGCAAGTGCGCCCCATGAAATTCCCATGAGCTGTGCAATAAACGCCGGCGGGTCAAGGGCAAGAATAACGGATACCGCAATAAAAAAGACAATCAGAACCCTTATAATCAAAAGCTGTTTTTTCTCACTTAAATCCTTTGCAATATTCCCCTTGATAAAATCTAATGTCAAAGTAGAGCTGGATGTTAAAACAAGAGAAGAAAGCGTTGACATAGACGCAGAAAGTACAAGGATGACTACAATACCGATTAAAATATCAGGAAGCGTAGAAAGCATTGCCGGAACAATCGCATCATAAATTACAGCTCCATCTTTTCCATAAATCTCCGGCGTATCAAAAAGCCTTCCAAAACCACCCAGAAAATAACAGCCCCCTGAAATAATTACTGCAAATATCGTAGAAATAATAGTCCCCGTCTTAACTGCCTTTTCGTTTTTAATAGTATAAAATTTATGTACCATCTGAGGCAGTCCCCACGTTCCCAATGATGTTAAAATAATAACTCCAAGAAGATTTAACGGATCCGGGCCAAAAAAAGATGTAAATGCACCTGGCTGCCCCATAGTTACAGGCACATCACTCTCAAACTGAGCCAGTTTTCCAACAGCCTCCATAAAACCGCCCTGCCCGCTTAAAACTGCTGCAATTACAGCAATAATGCCGCCAATCATAACAATTCCCTGAATAAAATCGTTAATGGCTGTCGCCATATATCCGCCCAGTATTACATATACACCTGTAAGCGTTGCCATAATTACAACACACACGGCATATGGAATATCAAACGCCATACCGAACAATCTGGAAAGTCCGTTATATAAAGATGCCGTATATGGAATCAAAAAAACAAATACAATTACAGACGCCGCAATTCGAAGTCCATTGCTGTCAAATCGTTTTCCAAAAAAATCCGGCATAGTTGCCGCCTTCAAATGATGACTCATAATTCTTGTTCTCCGTCCGAGAACCACCCATGCAAGGAGACTTCCAAGCACCGCATTCCCGATTCCTATCCATGTGGAGGCAAGGCCATATTTCCAGCCGAACTGTCCGGCATATCCCACAAATACAACTGCTGAAAAATAAGACGTTCCGTATGCGAAAGCCGTAAGCCACGGACCTACATTTCTCCCTCCCAGAACAAATCCATTTACACTGGATGCCTGCTGCCTGGATGCAATTCCCACGCCAATCATCACAGCAAAGAAAATCACCAGCATCGTTACTTTTACAATCATCTCTTTCCCTCCATTTTTCGCTTTTACTTTGTCGCTTTAAACTGTAACGCTTTTAATTATTAAATTCTCGTTCAGTATATCATCTTTATGAAAATTGTCAATACTTTTCAAACAATTCTTTTATGCAAAAATATCAATAAATCAGTTGACATTCCTTACAAAGTTCGGTATTATAAACATTAGTAAACTTTGGCGCGTTAAAGCGTTGATTTCCCATCGTGCACGGGAAATATAGAAGAAAGGGAATGGATGATTTATTATGCCACTTACTGATATATTAGAAAAAAACTGCCGTCTCTACGGAGACGATGTCTGTCTTGTAGAAATTAACCCGGAAATGCCGGAAACAAGACGGGTTACATGGAAGGAATTTGAGCTGATTGAGCCTGTACGAGCTCCTTATTACAGAAGAGAAATTACATGGAATGTATTTAATGAAAAAGCAAACCGTTTTGCCAATCTTCTTCTTGAGCGGGGAGTAAAAAAAGGAGATAAAGTCGCAATTCTTCTTATGAACTGCCTGGAATGGCTTCCTATTTACTTCGGTATTTTAAAAGCCGGTGCTCTTGCCGTTCCTTTGAATTTCCGCTATTCTGCCGAAGAAATCCAGTACTGTCTTGACCTTGCCGAAGTAGATATTCTTGTATTTGGTCCTGAATTTATAGGCCGTGTAGAAGAAGTCGCAGATGAAATCGGCAAACATCGTCTTCTCTACTATGTAGGAGACGGCTGTCCCGGCTTTGCTGAGGATTACACCATGCACACAGCAAACTGCTCCAGCCAGTGCCCGAAGGTCGATGTGGATGACGATGACTATGCAGCCATTTATTTTTCCTCCGGTACAACCGGATTTCCAAAAGCAATCCTCCACACCCATCAGGCGCTTTTACACGCGGCAAAAACAGAGCAGCACCATCACCATCAGACAAAAGATGATGTCTTTCTGTGCATCCCGCCCCTTTATCACACAGGTGCAAAAATGCACTGGTTCGGCAGTCTTTTAACAGGCGGAAAAGCTGTTCTTTTAAAAGGTGCAAACCCGGAATTTATTCTGCGCGCTGTGTCTGAAGAAAAATGTACGATTGTGTGGCTTCTTGTTCCGTGGGCTCAGGATATTCTGCTTGCATTGGACAGCGGAAAATTAAATCTGGAAATGTACCAGTTAGAACAGTGGCGGCTTATGCACATTGGCGCACAGCCTGTACCCCCAAGTCTTATCAAGCACTGGAAACAGTACTTTCCACATCATCAGTACGATACCAACTATGGTTTAAGCGAATCCATAGGTCCTGGCTGCGTACATCTTGGTGTAGAAAATATTCATAAAGTAGGCGCTATCGGAAAAGCCGGCTACGGATGGGAAACAAAAGTTATTGACGAACAGGGAAATACTGTAAAACAGGGAGAAACCGGCGAACTTGCCGTAAAAGGTCCTGGCGTTATGGTCTGCTATTATAACGACCCGAAGTCTACAAAAGAAGTGCTTCATGACGGCTGGCTTTATACAGGAGACATGGCAATGGAAGACGAGGACGGCTTCCTCTTCCTTGTAGACAGAAAGAAGGACGTAATTATAAGCGGCGGTGAAAATATTTACCCTGTCCAGATTGAGGATTTCCTGCGGACAAACGAAAACATCCACGATGTAGCAGTCATCGGACTTCCCGATAAACGCCTTGGCGAAATCTCTGCAGCTATTATTTCTCTGAAACCGGGCTGCACCTGCACAGAAGAAGAGATTAATCTTTTCTGCCGTCAGCTTCCCCGGTATAAACGTCCAAGAAAAATTTTCTTTGCAGACGTACCGAGAAATCCAACCGGAAAAATCGAAAAACCGAAGCTTCGCGAAATTTACGGCGCAGCTCATCTTGTGGAAGCGCAGAACAGGGGATAGACAAACAGACCGCCGGATTCGGCGGTCTGTAATTTTTATCTTTTAAACTTCTCTTTTATCAATTCCTCTCCGCTCTGAATCCACGCCTTCATTTCCTCTGTCTCGCCAAGTATTTCACAAAAAGCCGCATATTCATCATAAATCCCCTGTCCGTGAGAAACCATATACGCTCCTGCATCACTTCCAAGAGCCACATTCACTTTCTTTTCAAAAGCAAGTCTTACATTCCGTTCTCCCATTTCTATAATAGGAAGAAGCACTTCATCTTCATATCTTCCGCAGCTTAGAAGATTTCTTACTGTCACAAGAGTAGGTGTCCACACTATGCCGCTTTCTCCCAGCATCTCTATGGTTTCTTCATCTATATAATTGCCATGTTCAATGCTGTCCATTCCTGCTTCTATGGAAGCTCTGACTCCATATACTCCATTTGTATGGCTCATTACTGCCATTCCTTCTCCGTGAGCAATATGTACCATCTCTTTTACTTCCTTTTCAGAAAGAGGAGCTCCTGTTATCTCTCCCTGATTATTAAAATCAAGAAGCCCTGTTGTCATAATCTTTATAAAATCAGCGCCCTGATTTTTCGCCTCAAGAACAAGCTCATGGTATTCTTTCATAGTAGTGTAGCTTTTTCCCACAATACTTCCGTAATGCCCTTCCCTGTGAATGGCAAAAACAGGGGAGCGATAATCAATCCCATACTCCGGCGCAAGCTCCTTTGCCCTCCTGGATACGCCAAGGGCGTCTCCGCCGTCTCTTATAAACGTAATTCCTCTTTTCTTATATTCCTGAAAACATTTGTGGATTACCTCATCCTGCACTCCGTTTTTATGAAGACTGACTGCTTCTTTATAATTGATTCCATTCATAATCACATGGGCATGACATTCACCAAACATCCTTATCACCTCTCAAAAAACTTTCGGATTTCTTCCTCAGACGAAGACACAGAACCCTGGACAAAAAACGGCTTTCCGCCGCCTCTTCCATTTAATGCCTGATTCATTTCTTTTGTAAACTCACGAAGGTTTCCGTCTTTCTCTCCCATAGCATACTTATATGTTCCATCTCCGTTATCAGAAAAAACAGCACAGCAGCCGCAGCATGTCTGCATTACTGCGTCAGCCAGTTTTCTCACACTGTCTGCCTCCATGTTTTTCTTAAAAATAAGAACACTTCCAGTCCCTTTCCATTTTTCTGCCTCTGCCTGGAAAAGCTCTGCTTCCATATCAAGGATTTTTCCTTTTAAGCGGAAATTTTCTTCCTGAAGACGCTCCACTGCTTTGGAAGTCTCCTGAGGCTTTGCAGAGAGAAGAACAGATACCTTACTGTTTTCCTTTGCCATCTTTGAAAAATACTCTATAACTCGCTTTCCGCTTATCATTTCCACACGCACTCCCTGGCGGAACTTCACAACAGACAGAAACTTAACAGCTCCAATCTCTCCTGTATGCGTAACATGTGTTCCACAACAGGCACAAATGTCCGTTTCCGGAAATTCTACAATACGTACCTGCCCTGTCAGTTCTTTTTTGCTTCTGTAAGGAATGTTTTCCAGTTCACTTTCCGATGGATACGTTATCTGAACCGGTGTATTTTCCCAGATTTTTTCATTTACTCTGTCCTCAATTTCCTGTAACTGTTCCTCGTTTAAAACTCCGCTGAAATCAATGGTAATCACATCACTTCCCATATGAAATCCCACATTGTTATACCCGTATTTCTCATGTACAAGACCACTTACCATATGCTCGCCGGAATGCTGCTGCATCAAATCAAAACGGCGCTCCCAGTTGATTTTCCCATGAACCTGACTTCCTTCTTCCAGCACCTTGTCTACATAATGAATCAGCTCTCCGTCTTTTTCCTGAACATCCTTTACTTCCGCCTCTCCAAGGCTTCCAATATCACAGGGCTGTCCGCCCCCTTCCGGGTAAAAAGCGCTTTCTTCCAAAATAATCTCATAACCGTTTTTCCCTTCTCTGCACTTTAAAACCTTTGCGTCAAATTCCTTTATATATACATTTTCATAATATAAACGTCTTGTTTCCATTATACCTTACCTCTTTTCTGAAAAATTCCTTCCTATTATATATAATAGTACACTTTATAATAACACATTCTGTCCGGCATCTTCTGTTCCTGACAGTACCAGTATAGCCCCTGAAAAAAAGATTCGCAAGTAGTTCCTCTTTACCGTAACTTATGGTAAACTAAAAAAGTATCACAAAACTTTTTTCTCTTGTAAAGGACATTCATATGAAAAAGAAAATCAAATTAAAACATATCCTTTCAAAATTGTATCATATACTGGATGCCCGGCAAAAAAGAAGTTTTCTGTTTATTATTGTTATCATGATTTTATCTTCTGCCCTGAGCCAGTTCACTCCCAAAGCAATCGGCTGGCTTACAGATGATATACTGGTTCAGGAACAGATTGAATTTCTCAGTATTATTCCTGTACTTCTTCTGATTCTTATTGTAAATGTTGTAAACGAACTGATTAAAATACTGCGCCGAATCATGGTAGAAGATACAGCTACCAAAACAGAAAAACGTGCCCGCGGACTTGTCATTACTTCTCTTTTAAAAGCGTCCTTGTCTTTCTTTAAAGAAAATATGACGGAAAATATTCACGGAAGGTTAAACCGCTGTCTTGAAGGTACGATTAAACTGGAAAAACTTATTTTTATGGATTTTGCACCGGCTATCTTTAACAGCGCGGCTGCAATTTTTGTAATTTTCACCACCCTGCCTCCCGTTCTTGCTCTTCCTATGCTTCTCGTCATTCCTATTGGAATCGGGATTGTTTTCCGACAAATCAGTACGCAGCAGGGCATCCGCGTAGAACTTCTGGAAACAAAATCTTCTATGGACGGAACAATTGCAGAACTTTTAAACGGAATTGAAGTAATTCGAATTACAGACAGTATTTCTCTTGAAGAAAACAGATTCGAAAACAAATCCGAATTTTTGAGAAAAAAAGAAATGAAACATCATAAACAGATGGCAAAATATGACTGCTGGAAGTTTACAAATGAAGTTACTTTTACAGTGCTGATGATTGGGATTTCTGCATACCTGGCAACACAGGGAATTATCAGTGTCGGTGCAGTACTGACCTCTTATCTCTGTTTCTCCCAGTTGATAAAGCCGCTGGAAGAGCTTCACAGAATTTTAGATGAATTATCTGAAAGCGTAATTCTTGCAGACGATTTCTTTAAGCTGGCAGAAATACCAAATGATTTTTCCTATACTGAAGTAGAAAAAACTGCTGCCGTTTCTGAAAACACCAGCCCTTCCATTATCATCGAGAACCTTCACTTTTCTTATGATAACCAGGCTTCTGTTCTGAAAAACCTGAATCTTTCTCTTGAAAAAGGAAGCTTCACAGGAATTGCAGGGCCAAGCGGCTGCGGAAAATCTTCTTTTATAAAAGCAGTCTGTAAACTGGAACAATATGAGGGAGATATTTTCATTAACGGCATCAATCTTCGCTCTCTTTCAAGAAAAGAACTGTCCCGGATTATTGCCTTAGTTCCCCAGTCCCCATTTATTGTGGCAGGAACTATATACGAAAACATCTGCTATGGACTCGATAGAACGCCCTCTCTGCAGGAAGTGGAAGCAGCAGTAAAAAAAGCCTGCCTGACAGAATTTATAGACAGTCTTCCAAATAAGCTAAATACGGTTTTATCGGAAAACGGAGGCAACTTATCAGGCGGTCAGAAACAGAGAATCGCTATTTCCAGGATTTTCCTCCGAAAACCGGAAATTCTGATTCTGGACGAAGCTACTTCTGCACTTGATAATACCTCTGAACGCTACATTCAAAATGAAATTGAAAAATTAAAAGAAGAAAATAAAATGACAGTTATCTCCATTGCCCACAGACTTACAACCTTAAAAAATTCTGACCGGATTCTTGTTATGGAGCATGGAGAAATTGTCCAGACAGGAAAATACCAGGAGCTTATAGAAAAAGACGGTATTTTCCGACAGATGTATGAAGGCAAACTGAAATAACAATTAAACAGAAAAATAATTTACTGATTTTGAAGTCTTCTCACCTGTCGCTGCGTTATAATAAGTGAACGGGTACAGAAAGGGGCTGATAACATTTCACAGGAAGAATATCTGGCATATTTAATAGAACAATATCAAAACTTAATATATTCCATATGTCTGAAATCTATCGGCAACCCCTTTGACGCTGAAGATTTAACGCAGGAAGTGTTTCTGTCCGCCTATAAAAATCTTTCCCGTTTTGATGGTATGTACGAAAAAGCATGGCTCAGTAAAATAGCTGTACGGAAATGTCTGGATTATTTAAAAGCAGCCGGACGTCGTACCATCCCCACAGAAGACACATATTTTGCACAGATTGCAGATAACGGTTCCTCCCCGGAAGAAACCTGTCTTCTTACAGCATCTGACAAAGAAGTGGAACATCTCTGTATGAGTCTGAAAAGTCCTTATCGTGAGGTCGCAGCCGCTCATTTCTGCAATGAGCTTTCTGTGGCAGAGATTGCAAGGCAAAAAGGCAAAAATCCAAAAACCATTCAGACACAGCTTTACCGGGCAAAGGCTATGTTAAAAAAAATGCTGGAAAGGAGTGATTAGATGCACATAACCGAAAAAGAAAAAGAAAATTTCCAAAACGGCTCTATGACAACAGATGAAACAATTATGTTTCTGGAGCATCTGAGTAACTGCGACTTCTGTCTGGATGAACTTATATTGGAAGAGGAACAGCGGCCTTCTGTTTCCGCTCCTGCTTATCTGCAGGAACAGATTTTAAGAAAAGCGGCGTCTCCCGAAATTCAGGCGCAAAAAGCTGTAAAGCATACTTCGTATCGTATGCAGATGTTTTACTGCGGTCTTCGCACTGCCACCGGAGTGATTGTGGCTCTTTTCCTTCTTTTTACCATTGGCTCAGTAGATTTTGCATCTCTGAACCCGCCTCAGAGCATACGCACAGAGGCAAGAGAAGTTCCTACTTCCAGGCATCGCGGAAATATTATTTCCGATTTTTCCAGGAAGATACACAAAGGACTGTCAGACGGTACAGAACAGGTTACCGATTATCTAAACGATATTTTTAACTAAAATCTTATAGAATGGAGGCAATTATTATGCAAAAAAAGAAAAAAGGACTATGGCTTTTCATTTCCTCACTGATTCCGGGAGCCGGGGAAATGTATATGGGATTCAAAAAACAGGGAATCAGTATTATGCTTCTTTTTTTCACACTGTTTGCCCTCGGGATGTTTACAGGGCTTGATTTTATCATCTGGTTCACACCTATCATCTGGTTTTACAGCTTCTACAACGTGCACAATCTGAAATCTCTTCCTGATGAAGAATTTTATTCCATTGAGGATAATTACGTGCTTCATCTTGATGAATTTACAGGAGACATAACGGGGCTTCTCAAAAAACATCACACAGTTGCAGCAGGACTTCTGATTCTTTTTGGAATCAGCATTCTCTGGAGAGGCATTTCCGACATATTTTACTGGTTTCTTCCGGGACCTCTTGCAGGCATAATAAACAATCTCGGCTACAGCCTTCCGCAGATTATCATTGGAGCCTTTATTCTTATTGCAGGTATTTATCTTCTGAACAACAAAAGACAATCATTCAATCACTATGAAGATTCCTACGCTCCGGAAGAACATTACTGGGAGCCTTACCGTCCATATCAGCAGCAGGAAACGCCGAATCCGGCACCTTCCCGGCCAGCAGCTCCCACAGAAACTTACGTTCCGCAGGAAGCGCCCGCACCGGCTCCTATGGAAGAATCCGCCGCTTCTGCTCCGGAAGATACAGAAGAATATCCTCCTTATCCGGATACTCCTTCCGAAAAATAATAAATATCAGGCTATTTCTGACATAACCTCATGATATGGATACCAACAAAACAGAACAGCTCCGCCGGCTGAAAGACCTCAGCGCAGCGGAGCTGTTCTGTTTTATTATATTTTATTTTTCCTTTACCCGAAGACGCGCCATTGCACGGGCAAGAGCCATCTGGTTTACATGATATTCCTTTATACTCTGCTTCTGGCGAAGCTGCTCTTCTGCTCTTTCCTTCGCTTCTCTTGCCCGGTGAGCGTCAATTTCATCAGGTCTTTCCGCGCTGAGACAGAAAATTCTGGCGCGATTATTAATCATCTCCACAAAACCATTGCTCACAGCCAGAATATGCTCTGTTCCATTGTCTTCCTGAAAGCGCAGCTCTCCCGGAACAATAGCTGCTACCATATTTTCGTGCTGTGCCAGAAATGCCTGTTCTCCGTCAACCGCCGGAATAGTAAGGCTCTTTGCTCGTCCGGAAAACGCCAGCTTGTTGCTGGCATAAACCTGAAGACTAAATGTATCCAACATAAGGCTTTCCTCCTTACTGCTCTCCGTTCATGGTCCCGGCTTTTTCTATTACATCTTCAATCGTTCCTACATTAAAGAAAGCATTTTCCGGATACTCATCCATCTCACCTTCCACGATTGCCTTAAATCCGCGGATTGTCTCTTTTAACGGTACATATTTACCCTGGATTCCTGTAAAGTTTTCCGCTACATGGAACGGCTGAGAAAGGAATTTCTGCACTTTACGGGCACGGTAAACTGTATTTTTATCCTCATCGGAAAGCTCTTCCATTCCCAGAATCGCAATAATATCCTGAAGCTCTTTATACTTCTGAAGAACTTCCTGCACCTTACGGGCAACCTCATAATGCTCTTCTCCCACAATGTCCGCTTCCAGAATACGTGATGTTGATTCCAGCGGATCCACTGCCGGATAAATACCCTGTTCCACAATTTTACGTGAAAGAACCGTTGTTGCATCCAGATGCGCAAATGTGGTTGCAGGAGCCGGGTCGGTCAGGTCGTCTGCCGGAACATAAACCGCCTGGACAGAAGTTACGGAACCTTCTTTTGTGGAAGCAATACGCTCCTGAAGCTCGCCCACCTCTGTTGCAAGCGTCGGCTGATAACCAACCGCGGAAGGCATACGTCCCAGAAGCGCGGAAACCTCAGAACCAGCCTGCACAAAACGGAAAATATTATCAATAAAGAGAAGTACATCTCTGTGCTCTCTGTCGCGGAAATATTCTGCCATAGTAAGACCTGTCTCAGCCACGCGCATACGCGATCCCGGCGGCTCGTTCATCTGTCCGAACACCAGGGCTGTTTTTTCCAGAACGCCGGATTCCTTCATTTCAGACCAAAGGTCGTTTCCTTCACGGGAACGCTCTCCAACACCGGTAAAAATGGAGTATCCCCCATGCTCTGTTGCAATATTCTGGATAAGCTCCTGAATGAGAACTGTTTTTCCCACACCTGCACCGCCGAACAGACCGATTTTTCCACCTTTCGCATATGGGGCAAGAAGGTCGATTACCTTGATTCCTGTTTCCAGGATTTCCACTGCCGGGCGCTGGTGTTCAAAATCCGGCGGATCCCTGTGAATGCACCAGTGTTCCTCTCCTTCCAGAGAAGGTCCTTCATCTACTGTATCACCAAGAACATTAAAAAGACGTCCCAGCGTTTTCTCTCCGACCGGAACCTTAATTCCGCTTCCTGTTGCAATGACTTCTCTGTCTCGCTGCAGACCCTCGCTGGCATTTAACATAATACAGCGTACGATGTTATTTCCCATATGCTGAGAAACCTCCATCACGCATCTTTTTCCATTGTTCTCTACTTCCAGGGCATCCTTAATATCAGGAAGCTCTCCTTTTTCAAAAACAACATCCACAACAGGTCCCATGACCTGTACAATTTTACCTTTGTTCATCTTTGTCACTTCCTTTTTTGGGCTTTTGCACCGCTGATAACCTCTGTAATTTCCTGAGTAATGGCAGCCTGGCGCGCTCTGTTATACTGAATGGACAGCTCCCGGAGCATAGACTTCGCACTGTCTGTCGAAGACTGCATTGCCATCATTCTCGCGTTGTTTTCACTGGCATACGCCTCTACAAGACAGCCGTATATCACGCCGGTCAGATAATTTGGTATCATCGTATCAAGAAGAACCTCCGCAGAAGGAGACAGTTTGATTTCTTCCTGATAAATATCGGAAAACAACTGATGCGGCTGAAAGCTTGCTTTCTTAAGAGGAAGAAGCTGCATATTCTCCACCTCCATCGTTGCCGCATTCTGCATCTGTGTGTAAATAATATGTACCTCGTCCAACTCCCTGTCCAGAAATGCCCGGACAATTTCATCTGAAATCAGTCTTGCTCTGTGCATGGTCGGCTTCTGTATGGTATAGCGGAAGCTTCCGTCCATATCCACATTTTTTTTACCGAAATACTGGCGGCCCACAACGCCCAGAACGTACAACTTATAATGTCCCTGACCGCTCATCATGGCTTCTGTCATTTTCTGGACATTGTGATTGTAAGCACCTGCCATTCCCTTATCGCCTGTAACTACAATACAGCCGATTTTTCGCTCTTCCTTTGGAACAAGATGGCGCACACTGAAAAACGGATGCTCAATATCCGGAACATGGCGAAGAATCCTGGAAATCGCAGACTGCATATTATAAAAATACGGCTCAGTCTCCTCAAGAACCTTCTTTGCTTTTTTCATCTTGGAAGAAGAAATCATATACATGGCGTTTGTTATCTTCATGGTGTCCTGGATACTTTTCATACGATTCTGTATTTCTTTTGTATTTGCCATATTCACACCTACCTGTTTTTATCTCTGAATTCTTCTGCCGCCTTTACAATTTTTTCTGCAAGCTCATCAGAGAGAACTTTCTTTTCTTCAATCTCTCTTCCGATTTCCGGGTATACATGATCAAAATAATCAAGCATTTCTCTCTGGTATTTTTTAAGCTGCTTTTTCTCCACGTCCATCATCGTTCTGTTTGAAGCTGCACACAGAGTAATAACCTGCTCATGAAGACTTAAAGGGCTGCACAGCGGCTGCTTTAAAAGCTCCATCAGGCAGCTTCCGTATTTTAACTGCTGTGTTGTCGCCTCATCCAGATCTGAACTGAACTGTGTGAAAATTTCCATCTCTCTGTACTGTGCCAGATCGATTCGAATGCTTCCCGCCGCTTTTTTCATTGCCTTTGTCTGCGCAGCACCACCTACTCGCGATACAGAAAGTCCCACATTAACTGCAGGGCGCATTCCTGAGCAGAAAAGGTCTGTCTCAAGAAAAATCTGTCCGTCTGTAATGGAAATCACATTTGTAGGAATGTAAGCAGATACATCGCCTGCCTGCGTCTCTATAATCGGAAGGGCTGTGATAGAACCGCCTCCGGCCTTTTCACTTAAACGGCTGGAACGCTCCAGAAGTCTGGAGTGAAGATAAAAAACATCTCCCGGATATGCCTCGCGTCCCGGGGAGCGCTCCAGAAGAAGGGAAAGCGCACGATATGCCACAGCATGTTTGCTCAGGTCATCATATACGATCAGCACGTCTTTGCCTTTGTACATAAAGTATTCTGCAAGAGCAGTTCCCGCATAGGGCACAATATACTGTAAAGGCGCACAGTCGCTTGCTGTAGAGGTAAATACTGTTGTATATTCCAGCGCTCCGCTTTTTTCCAGAGTAGAAACAATTTTGGCAACTGTAGATGCTTTCTGCCCGATTGCAACATAGATACAGATTACATCTTTTCCCTTCTGATTTAAAATCGTATCAATGGCAATTGAGGTTTTACCCGTCTGTCTGTCACCAATAATCAGCTCTCTCTGCCCCCTTCCAATAGGAAACATGGAGTCAATGGAGAGGATACCTGTCTCAAGAGGAACACTGACAGATTTTCTGTCAATAATTCCGGGTGCCGGATTTTCCACCGGGCGGTATTCCTCCGCTTTGATTTCACCTTTTCCATCTACAGGCGCGCCAAGTGCATTTACAATTCTTCCGATAAATGCCTCTCCAACAGGAACACCCGCCTGTTTCTGTGTTCTTGATACTTTTGTTCCCTCACGAATCCCTGTATCTTTTCCAAAAAGAATACAGCCCATACTGTTGGAACGAATATCCTGTACCATTCCCTTAAGACCATTTTCAAATGTGACAACCTCTCCGTACATAGCATGATCAATGCCATATACTGTCGCAATCCCATCTCCCACGGAGATGACTGTGCCCACTTCCTGGTCTTTGCTGATTTCATCGTAATTCTCTATCTCTTCCTTTAAGATTGAAATAATCTCATCTGGATTTACTGCACTCAAACTTTTCACCTCCGGGTTAATTTCTGTTTCAGATTCCGGTATCTTCCCAGGAGACTCCAGTCAAATTCCCGGCCTCCTGCCTGTAAAACAAAACCGCCAATAAGGTCTTTCTTTTCTATCAGAACCAACTGTACCTCATCGGCGGAAAATTCTCCGGCGAGGAATTTTCGGATTCCCGCCTTTTGTTCCTCTCCCGGCTCCGTCACATAATACAGCTCTGCTTTCAGAATTTTTCTCTTCTTCAGACTGTAGTTTTTATAAGCTTCTATAATTTCTTCTATTTCATCAATTTTGTGATGTCTGCACACCACTTTCAAAAAGTTCTGTATCTCTCCGGGAAAAATCCGGCTGATAATCCGTTCCTTTTGTACAAAGGAAACAACCGGATTCTCAAGAAGCTCTTTTACCTTCGGAACGCTTCTGAAAATTTCCTCCGTATCTCTTACTGCTTCTTTTGAAATATCAAGCCCGTACAATACTTCTGCATAATTATTGGTCGTTTCTGTCATGGGATTCACCTGCTTCTTTTATAAACTGGTCATACAGGAGCAAATCCTGCTCTCTTCCGCTTTTCTCTCCCATGATTTTCGCAGCAGCGTCCATAGCAAGCTCTGCGACCCTGCCCTCCATCTCTCTCATGGCATTGTCCTGCTCTGCCTGAATATCAGCTCTCGCCTTCTCAAGGATGGCATCTGCTTCTTTCCCTGCATTTTTCACAATCTGTTCTGCCTGCAGTTTTGCTTCTCCTTTTGCCGCATCCACGATACGGAAAGATTCCTCTTTTGCAGATTTAAGAGATGCCTCATACTGATTCTTTATTGTCTCTGCAGCCTCTTCCTTTTCTCTGGCACTTGCAAACTGCTGATCAATCATGGCTTTTCTCTGTTCCATCACATTGAGGATTGGACCAAAGAGAAATTTTTTCATTAAGAGATAAAAAACAACCAGGTTTATAATTACAAAGACAAGGTTAATATTTATTTCAATCACCTGGTCCACCCGCCTTTCTTCTGTCTGTATTTTTTATCCCAGCATAATGATAATTAAAAGGCCGATTACGAAACCGTAAATAGCAGTTGCCTCCGCAAGCGCGCATCCGAGAAGAAGTGTTTTGCTAATCTTTCCTTCTGCTTCCGGCTGTCTTGCAATCGCTTCTACTGCTTTTGATGTTGCGATACCAATACCGATTCCTGCTCCAATACCTGTTAAAACTGCAATAGCTGCTCCAATTGCGATTAAACTTGTCATAACTTTATCCTCCTGATCTGTAAATGAATTTTGAAAATAAATCTTCTGTAATTTTACTCTATGGCTTCCTTCACAAAAAGGGAAGTCAGAAAAACAAATACATACGCCTGTATAAATCCATCAAAAATATCAAAATACAGGCTGAACGGAACCGGCAGGAATGCCGGACATATGAATTCCAGTAATTTCATAACAACGAAGCTGCCCAGAACATTACCAAAAAGACGCATACAAAGCGATGTCGGCCGGATGGCAATTTCAAGGATATTAATAGGAAGCATAACAGGCGTAGGCTCTGCAAAGCTTTTTAAAAAGCCCTTTCCTCCTTTTTTATGAAATCCTGCATATTCAATGAGTGCAATACTCATAAGCGCCAGAGCAATGGTCACATTCAAATCCTTTGTCGGGGGTGTAAAACCAAATACACCGGCAATATTTGCAACTCCTATGTAAATTACAACAGACATCAGATAAGGGATATATCGCTTCCCTTCCTCTCCCAGAATGTCTTCAAAAAAATCCTGGAGAAAACCGACACCGGCTTCCAGGAGGAGCTGTTTTTTACCGGGATTCTCCACACTTAAATTTCTTACAAGTAAAATGGAGATCATCACCAGAACTGCCATGATAATCCATGTAACAACCACGGACTCAGAAACCGGTATCCCTCCGAAAAGTGGAATGGTAAAAACCGTTTTGCACTGAAGCTCTTCCATTAATGTTTCTGATAAATTACCCGTTTGTCTTCCTCCTTTCGCATAAATAGCTTTTACAGTTGTTTGCGCAACACCTAAATTAGCTTTTTTTATTTTACTCTGCGAATCGAGAAAGTCAATACCCGTTTTAACAAATATGCACAAAAACAGCATTGCGTTTTTGTGCATATTGTATATGTTTCTTTATTTTTCTTATATTTTAAGAGAGACTTCCCCGTAAGAAAGCGCTCGTTTTTCCCCGCTTTTTTCCCGTATCAGAAGCCTTCCGTCACTACATATTTTTTCAGCATAAGCTTCCCGTATTTTATTTTTTTCACAAATCAGAATTTTGTTTCCCGGAATAAAATTCCGCTCAATATAAATTTCCGAAATCTCATTCCTCTCTGCCTCTTCCATAAGGCAATTTACAATTTCTCCTATGAGAAGATTTTTGTCCACCTTCCCGGCTTCTTCCTTCCCGGAGTAAAGCCCTCCGACTATCCCCAGAAGTTCCTTCGGAAGCGTTTCTTTTTCCACATAAAGGTTCAGACCTATCCCCACAACCGCAAATTCAATATCTCCGCTCTCAAAATCCGTCACTGCTTCCGTGAGAATACCGCACACCTTTTTCCCCTGAAAATAAAGGTCATTTACCCATTTTATCTCAAGGGAAATCCCGCATATTTTTTCTACTGCCCTGTACACAGCCACTGCTGCAGAGGTTGTGAGCACTAAACTGTCTGAGAGCTTCCCCTCCGGCCTTAGAATCACACTCATATAAAGCCCGCTTTTTTCCGGAGAATAAAAATACCTGCCTCTTCTTCCTCTTCCTGCACTCTGACTGTGGGCAACTACAAGGCTGCCGGCAGGAGCATTCTCTTCCAGAGCTGCCCTTTTCGCCTCCTGATTGGTGGAAGTCACTTCCCGGCAAACCCGAACAGAACCTGTTTTATTTTTCAGATACAGCCGGATTGCCTCCTGCGAAAGCAGATTAGATCCAGGACAAAGTGTATATCCCCTGTTCGAACCGGCCTCAATAGGGTAACCTTCTTCTCTTAAAGATTTTACTGCCTTCCACACGGCCGCTCTTGTACAGCCTAACTCCTCCGCCAGCGCTTCCCCGGAAAGAACCTGCCCCTTTTTTCTTTCCAAAATTTCCAAAATCCTTGATTTTACCGTCATCTGTTATAATTTCCCAACGCTTTCCTCAAAAACTTTTTATACTCTGTAAGGACATTTTCCGGTCCCGCAATTTTTACTCCCGTTCCCGTGCCTGCAAGCCAGCCGAAAAACTCCCTGTCTGCCGGAACCTTCACACATACAGTAAAATATTTCTCTCCTGTCTTCGTAATGGCAAGCTCTTCTCCGAAGGTATCCACCGCCTTCCCAAGAAGACGGTTCTCAAATTCCAGATATACCTCCTCTTCTTTCACGCAAAAAACGCCCCCAAACGCTGCCGCCGCAAAATCAGCCACATCTACATCTGCAAAAAAATCATGCCCCGCCCGTTTCTTCTCCGGTTCTATCATCACATCGCGCATTCTGTCAAGGCGATAGTTTTTTACAACCCCGCTCTTTCCATCTATGGCAATCAGATAATAATATTCGTCTCTGCGAAGGATTCCCCAAGGACTTAACCCAAGGCGCTCTCCTTTTCTTTTCAGTTTTCTGTCCTCTGTCAAAATCCATTCATAATAGAGAAAGCTTATCTCGCAGTCCTCATCCATTGCGCGGTAAATTGTGTTCATACTCTGATAAAGATTATCTCTTCCTCCGACGTCTGACGCCATCACCTGCCGCCTTATCTCTTCCTCCTTATAAGCACTTGTAAGCTTTCCTATTTTCGCAATGAGTGCTTCCCTTCTTCTTTTCGTAATAATCCCGGAAGACTGTACCATATCCATAAGAATTCTTATCTCCTCCGGATAAAACTCTCTGCTTCTCAGGCAGTAGAGAGGTTCCTCACCTTCCGAAGCCTCTATATCAAGGCCATATTCCCGAAGAATTCTCAGATCTTTCTTTAAAGTCTCCTCCTCTTCCGTAATTCCCAGCTCTTTTAAATATGCTGACATACTGCGAAGTCCTGCCGGGTGTTCTTCGTCTGTTTTTCTCTGAAGCATCTGCGTCAGATATAAAAATTTCAGTTCCTGACGAAATCCATCTCCCATACTATTGTCTCCTGTCATTTATCTGTTAATATTGCTACTACTGCAAAATATAATACCACAAAAGCCAGAAGCAGAGCAATCATATCTACACTCCTGAAGTCAATATTCAGAATCATTCCTCCTGCTATCATAATTTCCACTGTTACCACAATTCCCATAATCACCGCCATAGATGGTGATAATTTCTCTTCTTTTTTCGACTTCCACATAAGTATCCCTCTTTCTCCAAACGTATTTTCCGAACTTATTTTCCAAACATATATTCTTTCTCTGTTGTGCTTTTGATTATATCACTATTTTTACGAAATGGAAGAGTATTTTTATAATTTCCGAACATTTATTTGTTTTTCATCAAAGCGCACTAAAAAAAGAAGCCCGAAAGCTTCTTTTTTGTGCATTTTATTTGATTTTATATTTTAAAAATCCATCAGGCAAAACCTGCAAATGCAGAAGCGGCAATCACCGTGAGAAGACCTGCCACAGCAATGGCAAGGCTGCTCATAGCGCCTTCTACTTCTCCCAGTTCCATCGCCTTCGCTGTTCCAATAGCATGCGCCGAAGTTCCAAGCGCCAGCCCTTTTGCCACAGGCTCTTCTATCTTCGCAATTTTATATACTGCATCTGCAATTACATTTCCCAGCACTCCGGTAATGATAATTACAGCCACCGTAATGGTCACAATTCCTCCAAGTTCTTCAGAAACGCCCATTCCAATTGCCGTCGTAATGGATTTCGGCAGAAGCGTTACATACTGCTCATGAGAAAGTCCGAACATCTTTGCCAGGAGAAGAACGCTTACAAGGCTTGCCAGAACACCGGACACAATTCCCGCTGCAATCGCCTTGATATTCTTTTTCAGAAGATGGAGCTGCTGATAAAGCGGTACAGCAAGGCATACGGTAGCTGGCGTAAGAAGGTAACTTATGTATTTTCCGCCTTCTTCGTAGCTCTCGTAATCAACCCCCAGAACCATCAGTATACCCATCACACAAAAAATAGCGATCAGAAGCGGGTTAAAAATAGCAAGTCTGAATTTCCGCTTCATAAGAAGACCGATTTCATATGCTCCAAGACTCACAAATGCCCCGAAAAACACAGAGTTTTCAATAAATTCTATCATCTTTTCTCCCGCCTTCCTCTCCGTATTACAAACTGTGTCACATGACCGGTTACTACCATTACGATCACAGTTGTGACAACTGTAATAACAGCAATCGGAAACCATACAGGCTTTAACGCTCCCCAGGCAGTCAAAAGCCCCACGCCTGCCGGAATAAACATAACCGGCATAATCTCAATCAAAAACTCCGCCGCTTCCTTTACCTGCTCCAGCTTTAAAATGCCGGATATTAAAGCTCCAAGCATCAGCACAAGCCCGTAAACGCTTGCAGGCACAGGAAGAGGGAGAAGCGCATGAAGCACCTCTCCCAATGTGGATAACAGCAGAATAATCCCAAACTGTCTTACATATTTCACTGAAGTGCCTCCTCTATTATTTTTTCGTATTCCTCTGCCTCTTCAAGCGATGCTCTTCGCACACGCTTCATTTTCGTTACTCCCGGATACTGCCCCGGCATGGAATACGTCATTCTTCCATCTCCGTAAATTTTTACCACGTCGCCGATTTCCAGCACGTCGCCCTCTACAAGAACGCCTTTTTTATTATAAATTCCTTCTTCCGGAATTTCCGCGGTAAAAATTGTTTTTGTATCTGTATCAACAAACACCGGCTGCTTCAGAAGCTCTCCCATTACCATATAAATAGCGACAATGGCTTCCTCCTCCGCCTTCTTTTCCTCTTCCTTTACAAGCTCCGCCTGCCTGGCAACCGTATTCCAGAAAAAGAAACCGCCTGTACAGAATACCACTATGAGAATAGTCATTCCAATTATCATTTTCCAGTCTCTTTCTTTTTTCTTCATGTCGTTCCTCTTTCACTGTGCGATTACTTTTTTTTGAAACTTATACTTTTCTCCGTCTACCTCCATGAGAATCATGGTAATTTCCTGATCAAAACGCCTTGGACCGCAGCTTCCCGGATTCAGCCAGAGACGGCCGTCTATTTCCTTTTCAAAATACTTATGTGTATGTCCGAAAATTACAATATCCGTATCTCCAAGCTCCCACGCCACATCTTTTTTATTGTGAACCATAAAAAAGTTTACACCTTCCACCTTGAATTTCAAAGTCCGTGAAAGCCCTTCTGCCCAGTCCTTATCGTTATTTCCACGCACTGCATAAAGACTCCCCATTTTTCCAAGAGTATCCAGAATCTCCGGTTTATTTATATCTCCTCCGTGAAAAATACAGTCGCAGTCCTCTAATATTTCCAGAATTTCCGGCCGTAAAAGACCGTGAGTATCTGAAATAATCCCTATCTTTTTTGCCATATTGCTCCTTTCTGTTTTTGAGAAACACATCAGTCAGAAAACGAAATTTTTCCGTATTCTCCGTCATATCCAGGAAAACATTTCACCTCTCCCTTTCGAAGAGCTTCAATGGCATCTCCCAGAGAACTGCCAAAAGAAGCACGTATATCCTGAGCAGGAACTTCCCTGAGGATTTCAAATTCTGTTCCGAGTGTTTCCAGCATTTTCTCATACTGAGCCTGCACACGCTTACTTGCAGCAGAATATCCCATACAGGCGGCAGCTATTTCCACAAGAGGAACAAGGCTTTCATAAGGACGCTCTGTCTTCTCTCTGCTGCCATTACTTTTCTCCTTTTCCGAAAGCTCCTGTACTCTGTGGGCAACTCCCATTGTAAGAGGCTTTTTACAGACAGGACAGATTCCTCCTGCTGCCTCTGCCTCCTTCGGATTTAACACTACGCCGCATTTTCTGTGTCCGTCATAGTGATATTTTCCTTCTTCCGGAAAAAACTCCAGCGTTCCCGCAAGCCCTTTCCCTGTACAAATGGCTTCGTAAAGCTTTTCATAAGAAAATGGAATATCAAAAAGCGTTGCCTCTCTCCCAAGCTTCGATGGTGAATGAGCATCTGAATTTGATACAAGAAAATACTTATCAAGACAGGGGACACTTCTGTTCATAGGCGGGTCAGAAGATAACCCTGTCTCAAGGGCATAAATATACGGTGATAAATCTCCATAGCATTCTTCTATACTGTCAAATCCTGATTTTGCTCCCAGAACGGAAAAATGAGGCGTCCATATATGGGCGGGAATCAAAATCCCCCTTGGTGTCACGTCCAGTATCATTTCCAGAATATCACGGCTGTCAAGTCCCAGAATCGGTCTGCCGTCAGAATGAATATTTCCTATCTTTTCAAGCCTTTTAGAAAAAAGCTCCGCCTCCTCAAGCCCGGGAAGAAGAACCAGATTGTGGACTTTTCTCGTTTTACCGTTCTTTTTATAAATGCAGCTTATCTCCCCCGTTACTACAAAGCGGGGCGTATGCTCATGAACCGGCTTGTTTCTTAAACAGTAAAGCCCGTCCTCTTTCATAACCAGCTTTTCTTTTAATTCCTCACGCCATCCCGGATGGGTAAAATCCCCTGTCCCAACAAACGAAATCCCTTTCTTCTCTGCCCATGCAGCAATCATCTCCGTATTTCCGTCTTTGCTTGTCGCCATAGAATATCTGGAATGTATGTGCAAATCTGCGATTTTTGTCATTTTTTCCCGGCTTTTCCTTTCAGATATTCTTCCACTTCTTTTGCAAGAATTTTCATCTTCTGTGCCGTATCCGGTTCTGTATATACAATGCGCTCTGCAATCCTTGGAATATAATTTTCCTCAAGGACAATATCGCAGGTTTCCGGAAAATTCAAATCGTAATACTGTGCCATATAGGATACCCAGTAATCCATTTTTGTCACCCTGTCTTTTGACAAAACAGAATCTTTTCTCACACAGGCTTCCCATACGGAAGGACTGATTTTCTCTTTTCCCGCTTCCGCTCCCGGACTTCCGAGAAGCACGTCCAGCGACTCTTTAATTTTCACTCTGCAGTTATCCAGCTTATCTGCGTCCCGAATCAACCTGGCATGGAGAAGAGTTCTTTCATCTTCTATTCCCTCAAGCCTGAAATCACTGTGCTTTGCAATCGCTTCTTTTATAACCGAGTCAAAGGTATCGTCTTCTGCAAAACGCCGGATAAGCTGTTTTTCCCCGAATAAAATCTCCACGCCATAAGCGGCATGGTCCATAGTATCCGGCTGAAAACTGTCGAATTTTCGAATCTGTTCAAACCTTCCAATATCATGGAGAAGCGCGATAATTCCGGCAATTTCCATATCTTTTTCTGAAAGCCCCATGCGCTTTCCGATTGCCTGCGCACACGCCACCACACCGTACGTATGTACAATTTTCAGCTTTATTTTTTCATCTTCTCTGTCGTATTCATTCAGATATTCTTCAAATTCCCTGCGGGCGTTCATAAAATCAAAAGACATTTCTCCGCCTCATTTCTAATGTACGTCAATCTGACACATTTTCATGGCTTCCAGTGCATTGTTATGGCTTGAAGGAGTCACTCCCGCACAGCAGGAAGCATCTACAGAAACAGGTGTTTCCGGAAGATATGCTTTTAAAAGAAGCGCATTGGAAATTACACAGATGTCTGTGCAGAGCCCTACAAGCTCAATAGAGGAAAAATCGCCTTTCTCTGCCCACTGTGCAAGCTCCCTGCTTCCAAAAGAAGGTTTTTCAAAATATTCTCCTTTAAAATCCTGAATGGCTTTATCAAGCTCCCAGCCTTCTGTTCCTTTGATACAGTGTTTTACAGGAAGACGTTTTCCCTCCTGGGTTTCCAGGTAATTTTCATAATGAGTGTCAAAGGTAAATACAACCTGGTCTCCCGCATTCTGGTACTCTTTGATTTTTTCAGCCACATTCGGCACAATCGCCTGTGCTTCCTTTGTTCCAAGACTTCCGTCAATAAAATCTTTCTGCATATCTACAACTACAAGTAATCGTTTCATAATAAATCCTCCTATATATCTTTATAGTAAGCCGGTGAAATCACATCGCTTTCCTTACAGGTACATCCATTTTCATATCCGTCACAGCAGTCACAGTTGGAACAGTACATATGGGTATCCGGAATATAAAAAAGCCCTCCATACTGGGAAGAAATGCGAAGCTCCTTCGACTGTTTTTTACTGTTGGCGTAATGAATCCCATTGGAAATCAGCATATTCTCCGGTGTGTATTTTCCAAAATCAAAATAATGCCCCTGCGTTCCGTGATGCGGTACTTTAATGCACCAATAATGTTCAAAAAGCGGAATCTTTCCGTCATAATCCGCGGCAATCATTTCCAGATGCTCCCTCTCCGCATCCCCTGTAAAAAGAAGG
>ERZ1108166.472-NODE-472-length-33638-cov-5.501742_pt1 | contig 33638 bp, 24 predicted proteins | sample MGYA00403702_ERZ1108166 | MGnify/ENA primary metagenome ERZ1108166 (study PRJEB35170, sample SAMEA104062401) | human gut metagenome | biome: human gut; feature: human-associated habitat; material: faeces | place: Denmark | collected 2012-05-01 ...
TGCGAGGTCTATGAAGCAGGAAGCCCATTGGCTTTAGACAATGGGTAGTTCACGTCTATGAGGTGTTCTGAAGAGTGATGAGAAGCCCTGTGTTTGCAACACCACATTCCAAGAATCTAGTAAAATCAAGCGTTCCCAGTTCTCTAAACGATAATTATACGAGAGAAATATATGGACTCCAGAAGATTTATGCTTCTGGAGTCTTTTGTGTATACGATGTTTGTGATTGTGGGAAAACATAAAAAACACCTTGACATTTTCTGGATTTTGCTCTAATATTTATGTAAACAAATAACATGAAGTAAATTCATTGATGGGAATAAGTAGTATATTGTGAAATTTACAGAGAGGCAGCGGTTGGTGGAAGCTGTTAAGGAAGCAGTATTATGAAATCATCCCGAAGAAGTAAGCTGAAATGAAGTAGGTGCACCGGAGTCAAGCCACGTTACAGGCGAAGCGCATTTATAGATGTGAAGAGAGTCTGACAAAAGTCAGAAAATAAGGTGGTACCACGGCAGAGTCGTCCTTTACAGGATGGCTCTTTTTTCATGCTATAGGAAATTACTCTATGGGAAAAACAAGGGAGGAATTAAAAATGAAGTTGGGAAAGAAAAAGATGGTTCTTGTAAGCTTTATGCTGTTTTCGCTGTTTTTTGGAGCGGGAAATCTGATATTTCCGCCGTTCCTTGGACAGAATGCAGGAGATAAGATGCCTTTTGCAATTGCAAGTTTTTTGATTACAGCAGTGGCGCTTCCTGTATTGGGCGTTATTGTAGTAGCCCGTTTTGATGGACTTGACAGACTGGCAAGAAAAGTAGATGCACGTTTTGCTGTTATTTTTACGATTTTGATTTATGTTTCTATTGGACCGGGACTGGGAATCCCACGAGCAGCATCTGTGCCCTTTGAGATGGCAGTAGCTCCGTATCTTCCGGAGAATGTATCCTTAAAACTCTGTATGGTGCTGTACTCACTTGTATTTTTCCTGATTGCAGGATGGCTTGCTTTAACCCCAAATAAACTTGTAGAAAGAATCGGAAAATTCTTAACGCCAAGTCTTCTGATTTTACTCGTATTCTTATTTGTGAATTTCCTGTTCAGAGGAACAGCAGACGTATCATCTGCGCAGGAAGCATATGCAGCAGCTCCGGCTGTGAAAGGCTTTCTGGAAGGATACCAGACAATGGATACCATTGCAGCTTTGAATTTCGGACTTGTAATTGCTGTTACTATCCGTTCTCTTGGTGTGGAAAGTAAAAAAAGTGTTATGAGTTATACGGTAAAGTCAGGTATTGTGGCAGGCGGTATTTTATCAGCAGTTTACCTTATGCTTGCCTATATGGGAATGAAAAGCTCCGGTGTTTATGAAATTCAGGAAAACGGAGCGTGGACACTACGCTGTATCGTGCAGCAGCTTTTCGGAAATACAGGGGCAGTACTTCTTGCGGCAATCTTTACGCTTGCCTGTCTGACGACCTGCGTAGGACTGATTACTTCTATTTCCCAGTTTTTTTCCGGACTTACGAAAAAACTTTCCTATAAACAGTGGGTTTATCTGATTTCCGGATTTTCTTTCCTGGTATGTAATCAGGGATTGAATACGATTCTTGGAATTTCTGTACCTGTATTGAATGCCATTTATCCAATGTCCATTGTACTGATTATTCTTGGTCTTTGTGATTCCTGGATTGGCTCAAACAGATACATATATCCATGTACTGTGGGAGCTGTAGGCTGCATCAGCATTCTGTATGTGCTTGACCAGGCAAAAGTACCCCTTGGAGTAATCGGAGCTGCATGTCACAAGCTTCCGCTTTATTCTATGGGCTTGGGCTGGGCAGCAGTAGGCATTGCAGCAGTGGCAGTAAGTTTGATTCTTGAAGCTGTAACAAAAAATATAAAAGCAAATGCGGGAGAGCTGGCAGAGTAAAGAATCTTCCTGTCTTATCGACTTATACCCCTTTCTGTGATATGATAGTCATTAGCTATGATAGAATAGAAAGGGGTATTTTTTATGGAAGCTCCGTTTAAAAATAAAAATTTAAGTATCGGGATTCTTGCCCATGTAGATGCGGGAAAGACAACCTTATCAGAAAGTCTTCTGTATTTAAGCGGATGTATCAGAAAACCAGGGCGTGTAGACCACGGGGATGCATACCTGGATACGTTTGAACTTGAGAGGGAGAGGGGAATTACCATATTTTCCAAACAGGCAGTACTGCCTTTGGGAGACAGAACAGTGACCCTTCTTGATACTCCGGGACATGTGGATTTTTCGGCAGAAATGGAGCGTACTCTCCAGGTAATGGATTACGCGATTCTGATTATTAACGGTTCCGATGGTGTGCAGGGACATACGGCAACCCTTTGGCGGCTTTTAAAAAGATATGAAATTCCTGTTTTTATTTTTGTAAATAAAATGGATCAGGAAGGAACGGACAAAGAGGCGCTTTTGAAGGAACTGAAAAAAAGACTTCATGAAAACTGCGTGGATTTCTCAAAAGATCAGGACAGGGACGAATTTTTTGAAAATCTTGCCATGTGCGACGAGGAGATTCTGGAACGGTTTCTGGAAACCGGAGAAGTGGAAGAGGCAGATAAAGTTCAACTGATCCGTGAAAGAAAAGTATTTCCCTGTTACTTTGGCTCAGCTCTTAAAATGACAGGTGTGGAAGAGTTCTGGAAAGATGTGGAAAAGTATACGGAGACGCCGGAGTATCCAGAGGAATTCGGTGCAAAAGTTTTTAAAATTGCAAGGGATGAGCAGGGAAATCGCCTGACGTATATGAAAATTACAGGGGGAAGTTTGAAAGTGAAGACTCTTCTCACAGAAAAAGAGAAGGCAGATCAGATTCGTATTTATTCCGGGGCAAAATATGAGCTTTCCAATGAAGCAGAAGCTGGAAGCATCTGTGCAGTGACAGGCCTTACCACAACATATCCGGGACAGGGCTTGGGAATAGAAACAGAATCAGAGCTTCCGCTTCTTGAGCCTGTGTTAAATTACAGGGTGATTCTTCCGGAAAACTGCGAGGTACACCAGATGCTTCAGAAATTAAAGGAGCTTGAGGAGGAAGATCCTCAGCTTCATATAGTGTGGGACAGCGCTCTTTCCGAAATTCATGTAATGCTTATGGGAGAAGTGCAGACAGAAATTTTGAAGCGTCTTATATGGGAAAGATTTCATGTAGCAGTGGAGTTTGATACAGGAAATATTGTATATAAGGAAACGATTGCTTCAGCAGTGGAAGGGGTGGGACATTTTGAACCTTTACGCCACTATGCGGAAGTGCATCTTCTTCTGGAGCCGGGAGAGAGGGGCAGTGGCTTACAGTTTTTTACAGCCTGCAGTGAAGATGTATTAAGCAGAAACTGGCAGCGTCTTGTGCTGACTCATCTGGAAGAAAAGGAACATAAGGGAGTTCTTACCGGTTCTCCGATTACAGATGTGCAGATTACCCTGATTACAGGACGGGCACATTTAAAGCACACGGAAGGTGGAGATTTCCGTCAGGCAACGTACAGAGCAGTGCGCCAGGGTCTGAAAAAAGCCAAAAATATTCTACTTGAGCCGTATTACGAGTTTCGTCTTGAAGTCCCGGCAGATAATCTGGGAAGAGCTATGTCAGATATTCAGAAAATGCAGGGAAGCTTCCAACCGCCTGAGCAGGACGGAGAAACGTATATCTTAAAAGGAAGCGCAGCCGTCTCTGCTATGCGGGATTATCAGAAAGAGGTTCTTTCTTATACAGGAGGAAAGGGACGTCTTTTTTGCAGTCTCAAAGGATATGAGCCGTGTCAGGATCAGGAAAAAATCGTGGAAAGCATAGGTTATGATTCAGAAAGAGATTTGGAAAACCCAACAGGCTCTGTATTCTGTGCTCACGGCGCCGGTTTTGTAGTCCCCTGGAATCAGGTGGAGGAATATATGCACATAGAGGGGATGGAGGAAACTTCACAGGAAGAAACGGAAACTGTTTCCGCTTATGTTCCGCCTGCCTCTGCATTTCGGGGAAGTTACGAGGAGGAAAAAGAGCTGCAGGAAATTTTTGAACGGACTTTTGGACCTGTAAAAAGAGAGCGACTGACACCAGGAAAACGGGTGATTCGCACAGTGGATGCTCCTGTACGAAGGACGTCCGTAAAAAAGAAGGAAGAGGAATATCTTCTTGTAGACGGATATAATATTATTTTTGCCTGGGAAGATTTAAGAGAACTGGCAGCGGAAAACATACATGCTGCCCAGGATAAGCTGATGGATATTCTTTCTAATTATCAGGGAATAAAAAAATGTACTCTGATTCTTGTATTTGACGCATATAAGGTGGAAGGTCACAGGGAAGAAATTTTGCCGTATCATAATATTTTTGTTGTGTATACGAAAGAGGCAGAGACAGCCGACCAGTATATAGAAAAAACAGTGCATAAGCTTGGAAGGGAGAATTCAGTTACAGTGGCAACCTCTGATGGGCTGGAGCAGATGATTATTCTGGGACAGGGGGCAGTTCGCCTTTCAGCAAAAGGTCTCCGTCAGGAAATTGAAGATGCAAAAGAGACGCTTCTTTCAGACTGGCATACAAAACGTCAGAGCAGTAAGACGTATTTATTTGACGGCGCGTCTCATGAGGTGAAGGATTTTGTGGAAAAAGTAAGAAAAGGAGAGTCAGAGAAATGAGAGAAAAGCTTACAAAAAAAGATGTGGAAAAAATTGAGCAGGAAATTGAACACAGAAAGCTTGTCATAAGAAAAGAAGCCATTGAGGCGGTAAAAGAAGCAAGAGCTCAGGGGGATTTAAGTGAAAATTTTGAATATTATGCGGCAAAAAAACATAAAAACCAGAACGAGAGCCGGATTCGCTATCTTGAAAATATGCTAAAAACAGCAACTATTGTATCGGACAGCTCCAAAGAGGATGAAGTGGGGATGGACGATATTGTGGAGGTATATTTTGAGGAAGACGATGAAATCGAAAAATATAAGCTGGTTACTTCCATTCGCGGAAATTCTATGGAAAACAGGATCAGCATTGAGTCGCCTATCGGAATGGCGCTGAAAGGTCATAAAGTAGGGGACAGAGTGGAGGTAAAGGTAAACGACAGCTACAGTTATTTTCTGGAAATCCGCTCCATCCAGAAAACAGGTTCAGAAGATGAGGAAATCCGCGGATTTTAAAAAATTTTACACAGATTTTACATTGAAGTAGGGAAAACTTTACAGAGGCTCTTTAGAATAAATATATGTAAAATGTCTATGAAACCTAAGAAAAAAGGAAAAGGAGAGAAAACATGGATTTTTTTAGTATATTAACACTGCTTGGAGGACTTGCCATGTTCCTTTACGGAATGCAGGTAATGGGAGACGGTCTTGCAAAGGTTTCCGGCGGAAAGCTGGAGCGTATTCTGGAAAACCTGACTTCAAGCCCGATTAAAGCAGTTCTTTTAGGAGCGGCAGTAACGGCTGTAATTCAGTCTTCTTCTGCTACGACCGTTATGGTAGTCGGCTTTGTAAACTCAGGAATTATGAGACTGTCACAGGCGGTCGGCGTTATCATGGGTGCCAATATCGGTACAACTGCAACTTCCTGGATTTTAAGTCTTGCAGGAATCGAAAGTGAGAACTTTTTCATTCGTCTTTTAAAACCGACTTCTTTCGCCCCGATTCTGGCGCTGATTGGTATTGTGCTTCTGATGTTTATTAAGAATCAGAAGAAAAAAGACATCGGTATGATTATGATCGGTTTTGCTGTCCTGATGTTTGGTATGGAATCTATGAGCGGCGCTGTGAAACCACTTGCCGACGTACCGGAGTTTACAAGTATTATGACTGCATTTTCCAACCCGCTGTTTGGTGTTCTGGCAGGTACGATCCTGACTGCAATCATCCAGTCGTCTTCTGCATCTGTGGGTATTTTGCAGGCTCTTTGTATGACTGGTGCTGTGCCGTACAGCGTGGCGCTTCCGATTATTATGGGACAGAATATCGGTACTTGCGTAACGGCTCTTCTTTCTGCAATCGGAGCGAACAAAAATGCAAAACGTGCAGCTATGGTGCATCTGTACTTCAATCTGATTGGAACAGCAATTTTCATGGCTGGATTTTATGCGATTAACGCAGTTATCGGATTCTCCTTCTTCAGTGATGCGGCAAATCCGGCAGGAATTGCAACGCTTCACAGTGTATTCAATATAACTGCTACAATCATTCTTCTTCCGTTCTCCGGAGTTCTGGAAAAACTGGCATGTCTTACGATTAAAGACAAAAAAGAAGATGTTGCTGTATCAGCAGAGGATAAAGAATTTATGATTCTTGAGTCACGTTTCCTTGAGAAACCGGCATTTGCACTTGAGCAGAGCCGCAACGCAGCAAGAAACATGGCGCAGGATTCACATAAAGCTCTGTTTACAGCGATGAAAATGATAGATAATTACAGCGATGAGCAGGCGGCATGTGTAGAGGCAATGGAATCCAAAGTTGACCGTTACGAGGATGAACTTGGAACATATCTTGTAAAATTAAGCCATAAGGATTTATCTGAGTCAGACAGTCACAGCCTTTCCATTATGCTTCACTGTATCGGAGATTTTGAACGTATTTCCGACCATGCGGTAAACCTGATGGAATCAGCACAGGAGCTTGCAAAAAAAGGACTTCATTTTTCTGATAAGGCAAAGGCAGAGCTGAAAGTTCTGAAAGATGCAGTGCATGATATAGTAGATACGGCCTATGAAGTATTTGATAAACAGGACGTAAACCTTGCTGAAAAAATTGAGCCGCTGGAAGAAGTGGTGGACGAGCTTTCAAAAGAAGTAAAACGCCGCCATGTACAGCGCCTCCGTACAGGAGAATGTACCATTGAAATGGGATTTATTCTCTCTGATATTACAACAAGTCTTGAGAGAATTGCAGATCACTGTTCAAATATTGGTGTGTGTGTGACACAGGTTCGGGAAGACCTTTACGATACACACAGCCATCTTGATACTGTAAAAGATTCCTCTTTCTATCACGAGCTGGAAGAGGTTCGGGAAAAATATCAGCTTCCGTGACGGGAGAGAGGCTTGTCTAAGGTTATGTAAAAGGAGCAATAGAGATGATTTACTGTGTGGAAGATGAGCGCAACATCAGAGAGCTTCTGATTTATACGCTGGAAACGACAGGCTTTCAGGCAAGAGGATTTGAGACAGGAAAGGAGTTTCGGGCAGCACTTGAAGAAGAGCTGCCCGAGCTTGTTCTTCTCGATATTATGCTTCCTGGAGAAGATGGATATACGATTATGGAAAAAATGAAAAGCAATCCGGAAACAAGAAATATTCCGGTCATTATGGTAACGGCAAAGGAAGCGGAGTATGACAAGGTGCGCGGTCTGGAAGGCGGTGCAGATGATTACATTACAAAGCCTTTCGGTATGATGGAATTTGTGGCGCGGGTAAAAGCTGTTCTTCGAAGAAGCGCAAGCAACAACGGAGATAAGGAGCTTCATTGCGGCGAACTTTATGTGAAGGTGAAGCGCCACGAGGTGCGCTATAAAGAAGAAAAAATCGAGCTTACAAGAAAAGAATTTGAGCTGCTTTGTTATCTCATGGAAAATAAGGCTCTTGTCATGACAAGAAATCAGATATTATGCCATGTGTGGGGGTATGATTTTGACGGGGAGACGAGAACTGTGGATGTTCACGTGAGAAGTCTCCGGCAAAAACTTGGAGAAGCCGGCAATTTAATTGAGACAGTACGCGGCGTAGGTTACCGCATAGGGGCATAGCCTATGAAACAGAGAATTTTAAATCATGCCAGTATTCTTGTTGTGGTATCGGTGCTTGTTACATTTATTGCGGCAAGCAGTGTTTTGTACGAACGTTACGCTGCAAATATGAAGCAGGGAGTTCGGGACGAGGCAAAGTATGTTCAGATTGGAATTGATGAATATGGAGAACAGTATCTTACGGAAAAGGTGGGAGATGCCACAGAAACGCGTATTACCCTTGTGGATAAGGAAGGAACGGTTCTTTATGACAGTGATGCCGAGGCAGGAGAGCTTCCCAATCACGGAGACCGCCCTGAGATTGAGCAGGCACAGAGAACCGGAACAGGAGAGAGTATTCGGTATTCGGAAACGCTTTCCAGAAAAAATTTTAATTATGCTGTGGAATTAAAAAACGGACATATTCTTCGCGTTTCCAAGTCTACAGACAGTATTTTTCCAACAATGATGTCAAGCTTTACTCTTCTTGGCGTGCTGATGATCGTAATTCTTCTGTTTGCCTTTTTCTTTGTACAGAAACAGACAAAAGAGCTGATTGAACCGATTAACGGACTGGATTTGGAGCACCCTCTTGATAATGTGTGCTATGAGGAGCTCAGACCGCTTCTTATGCGTGTGGATCAGCAGAATAAGCAGATTGCCCGGCAGGTGGAGGAACTAAAAAGCGCGGAAGCTATGCGAAGGGAGTTTTCTGCAAATGTTTCTCATGAGTTGAAAACGCCTCTTATGTCTATTTCCGGATACGCGGAGCTTATGATGAACGGAATGGTACAGTCAGAGAATGTACCGGAGTTTTCAGGAAGGATTTATCATGAGGCAGTGCGTCTTAGCAGTCTTGTGGCAGATATTATCCAGCTTTCCAGAATGGACGAGAAAAGCAGCGACATGCCTTTTGAGGCAGTTGATCTTTATGAGCTTTCCGAGGATATAGTGAACCATATTCAGAATGCTGCCATGAAGAAGAAAATAAGTCTTTCTTTAAAAGGAGAGACTGTGGCAATCCGCGGCGTCCGCCATGTGTTGTATGAGATGTTTTATAATCTTGCAGACAATGCAGTGCGATATACGGAAGAGGGCGGTACTGTAAAAATTTCTGTGGGAAAACAGGAAGGCCAGCCGTTCTATACTGTGGAAGATAATGGAATCGGAATCCCGGCAAACGAACAAAACAGGATTTTTGAGCGTTTTTACCGTGTGGATAAAAGTCATTCCAGACAGACAGGAGGAACCGGTCTGGGGCTTTCTATAGTAAAGCACGGCGCTGTTCTTCATCATGCGAAAATCCAGTTGGAAAGCGAGCCTGGAAAAGGAACAAAAATGACTCTTCTTTTTTCAAAGAAATAAAATAAGAAAAGCAGAAAAGACCGCGCCGGATGTTTTCGGAGCGGTCTTTTCTGTCGTGCGCCTGGCGGCGCACGATTTGGAAGGGGTAAATGAGATTATGCAAGCTCTGTTTTGGAAAGAGCTGCTTCGTCTGCTACAAGGATTACATTTGGATGGAAACGAAGGATAGTTCCCGGAATCTGCGGGGAAACAGGTGCTGTCAGAACTTTGTTTAAGATGTCAGCTTTGTCCTCGCCGCTTACAACAACAAGGAGCATTTTTGCGCGCATGATTCCGCCGATACCCATTGTATATGCCTGACGCGGAACGTCCTCTTCTTTTTCGAAGAAACGTTTATTTGCCTGTATGGTTGTCTCTGTAAGCTGTACGCAGTGTGTTCCGTCCTCAAAGTGGTCGTCCGGCTCGTTGAAGCCAAGGTGTCCGTCATGACCAAGACCGAGAAGCTGAATATCAACTGTGCCGACGCTGTTTAAGATTTCATCGTATGCAGCACAGGCAGCAGCAGCGTCTTCTATTGTTCCGTCCGGAACGAAGGTGCGCTCCATAGGCACGTTTACTTTTGTGAGAAGGTTTGTGTTCATAAAGTAGCGGTAGCTCTGGTCGTTTGTTCCGTCAAGACCTTTGTACTCGTCAAGGTTTACCGTCGTGATTTTAGAGAAATCAAGGTCTCCGTTTTCGTACATAGATACAAGATTTTTGTAAAGACCGACAGGTGAGGAACCTGTTGCAAGGCCGAGAACGCTGTCCGGTTTTAAGGTGATTTGCGCAGCGATAATGTTTGCTGCCTTGCGGCTTAATTCATCATAGTTTTTGACTTTGTAGATTTTCATGATTATTTCTCCTTTATTATAAAATTTATAAAACCACCTTCGTCGTTGCCCGTCAGTGTTCCTGTTCGGAGCGGGCTTTTATGGAAGTGGAATATTCGGAGGGCGTCATTCCCGTCACTTTTTTAAACTGACGGGAAAAGTAGTGAATGGATGAGTAGCCCAGGAAGTCGGAAATCTGTGTGAAATTCAGCTGATTTTCACGGATAAGCTGTTTTGCAAATTCCACCTTCATTTCTGTAAAAAATTCTATAATTCCACACTGGTGCTGTTCCCGGAAAAGTTTCTGGAGCTGGGAGCGGCCAATGAGATTGTCGTGACAAATATCTTCTATCGTAACAAATTCCCGAATATGCTCCTCCAGATAAAAAATAATTTTATTATATATGGCAGAACCGTTTTTTGGTGCCGGAAGTCTGTTTACAGGTACGGAAATCTGCGGCAGGGTATGGCGGCGTATCATGGAAATCAAAAGTTCCTGCAAATAAAGAAGAACCATCTGCTGAGAACCGAAAAGGCTGTCTTTTTTTACTTCCATTTTTTGAAGATACGGGTCGTTGAGAGGGGAAGCAATACATCTTCTCGCCTCTGCGATAATCATTCCAATCAGATTTCTCTCTGTATCAGAAAGAGTTAAAATGCGTTTCTCAAAAAATTCCATACAGGGAGAATTGCATTCAAAAGATACAACTACAATATTGGGAGCAGTCTGCCCTACAGCCGTTAAGTTGTGAAATTCATTGGGGCGGTGAAAAATAACCTGTCCCCTGTTTAAAACATGAACGTCATCATCTGTCTGAACCTTCGCGCAGCCTTTGTCCACACATTGAAATTCCCAGAAGTTGTGACGTTCTCCGGGATAATAAAAATCGCTTCTATATTCAAAGTAATGTACGGTATAAAGTTTATCTATATGTATATCCTCTGTAAGAGGAATGCTCTCGTATGACATGCGTTATAACTCCTTGCATGAATGTTCTGAATCTGTTTTTATTATAGCCTAAAAGTGAGAAAAAAGCCAGCATAAAAACTTATGTCCTGTTTTTATTCCTGGTGAGATTCCGGTAAGCAAGGGCGGTCATACCACAGTGTTTCCGAAAACACTGGGCAAAATAGCTCGGTGATGAGAAACCGGAAAGCTGGGCGATTTCCGAAATGGTGTAATCGCTGGATTCCAGGAGGTCTTTGCTTGTTTTCAGGCGTATTGCGGTGAGATACTGAATAGGGGACTGTCCGTAAAATTTAGTAAATGCATGAACAAAGTAATATTTGTTCAGATGTGCCATTTTTGCAAGTGAGTCAAGGGTAATGTCGTCCTGATAATGGGAGTCAATATACCGTTTGATGCGGCTGCATTCCCGGGTGGTGTTTTCTACAGGAATCAGTTCAAAGGCAGAGTTTGTCTGGCGCATCAGAAGAAGTGTTAGAATTTCAAGAAAATTCTGACACACAAGCTCATAACCGGGAGCGCTGTACTCTACTTCGTTCAGAATAGAAGAAAAGTAAACTCCCAGATTTTTTGTGACAGATTTATCTTTTAATGCAAGGTAACTGCCTTTATGGGAAAAAGAAAACTGAAAATCTTCAATACCGAGAGTGATATATTCAAGGGGCGGATTGTCAAGGGATACTTCTGTATGTTCTACATTTGGATTTATGATAATCAGTTCGTCTTTTGCTATGGGAAAGCTCTGGTCTTCGATTAAAAAAGAACCAGATCCGGATTTTACATAAAAAAGTTCTACAAAAGGGTGGGTGTGGCGAATGCTCTTCCAGTCTTTTTCATATAAAGAGGAAGAAACAGAAATAAGCCGTCCAGGGAGATGGCTGACAGGTTCGCCTTCCAGCTGGTATTTCCGCATACTCATAGGCAGGTCTCCTTTAGTAATATTGCTTTAAAAATATAAAAATATTTTACCAGATACCCTAATGGAGCACAATAAAAACTTTGCAGGAAAAAATTTACAAACAAGAGCAATATTTCTAAATTTTACAGCAATATACGAGTTGAAAAAAAAATCTTTTTCAGATATGATAATAACAACAAAGCAGTTCCGTATTTTTTATGCAGAATGCAGAGAATCTAAAGGAGGAAACAAATATGAAAGCGAAAAAAGTGACAAGCCTTGTACTTTCCGCAGCTATGGTAGCAGGAATGACAACAGGAATGGCAACAACTGTTATGGCAGATGATGAGCAGGTGTTAAAGCTGGCTGTAGTAGAAACTGCATACGGACAGGATATGTGGAAAAACGTATGTGCAAAATTCGAAGAGGCAAATCCGGGAGTAAAGGTTGAGTTAACAATCGACAAGAAACTGGAAGACATTATTACACCGGCTATGAAATCAGGAGATTACCCGGACGTTATCATGAGAGCTGTAGGTTCTGAATCTGCTCTTACAGAGACTTTCGTAAAAGATAACAACGTAGAAGAAATGACAGATGTGCTGGAAATGACAGTACCTGGTGAGGACGTAAAAGTTAAAGATAAAATTCTTCCGGGATTTGTTGATAACTCTATTACAAATCCATATGACGACGGAAAAACATATCTGATGCCAATGTTCTACGGACCATGCGGACTTTTCTACAACAAAGGTCTTTTTGAAGAAAAAGGCTGGGAAGTTCCGGAAACATGGGATGCAATGTGGGAACTTGGAGATAAAGCAAACGAAGAAGGAATCGCATTATTTACATATCCTACAGCAGGATACTTCGATGCATTCTTCTATGCTCTGCTTCACGAAGCAGCAGGTGCTGAAGAATTCCAGAAAGCATTAAAATATGGCGAAGGTGCATGGGAGACTGAAGGAGCTACAAAGACATTTGATATTATCGAAAAACTTGCTTCTTATACAGAAAAAACAACTCCTGCAAACGCAAACGACAATGACTTCCGTAAAAATCAGCAGATGATTCTTGATAACAAAGCGCTGTTTATGCCAAACGGAAACTGGGTTATCGGTGAGATGGCAGATGCTCCTCGTGCAGAGGGATTTGAGTGGGGATTCACAGCTCTTCCGGCAGTGGAAGAAGGCGGTGAGAGAGCTTCCTACACATTCTTCGAGCAGATTTGGATGCCAAAGGGCGCTGTAAATAAAGACCTTGGAAAACAGTTTATCGCATATCTGTACTCTGATGAAGCTGCTGAAATTTTCGCAAAAGACGGCGGAGCAGTTCAGCCAATCCAGGGAATGGCAGACAAACTTGACGGTGATGCAAAGATTTACTACTCTATCTATGATGATGGTGCAGTAGCAGTTATGGATGCATTTGCAACAACTGAGCCAGTAGAAGGCGTAACAGTTCGTTCCACATTCTTTGATCCGGTTAACTCTCTTGTAAGCGGTGACAAAACAAAAGATGAGTGGGTTGAGCAGATTAAGAAAGACAGTGATACACTTCGCGGTGCACTGAAATAAGGCCTGTTCTGTTAAATTGAACATGTATAACAAAACGGACGGTAATAGTACCGTCCGTTTTTAAGATGAAGAAGGGAGAATTGAACCATGACGAAAAAAAAGGGAAGAAGCCGGTTTATTTTTTGCTGTCTTGCTCCGGCCGTCATTCTTTTTGTTATCTTTATGATTATTCCGACCATTGACGTTTTCAAAATGTCTCTTTACAAATGGGGAGGATATACAGCAGAAAAGACATTTGTAGGCTTTGACAACTTCAAAACGCTTTTACAGAGTGATAAGTTTTACCAGGCTTTTCAGAATACAGTTCTTCTCATTGTTGTAGTAACGATTGTGACGTTCTCAATGGCAATTATATTTGCTGCAATTCTTACAAGAGAAAAAATAAAAGGCCAGACCTTTTTCCGGGTTGTTTTCTACATTCCGAATATTCTTTCTGTTGTAGTAATCAGTGCTATTTTCTCCGCAATATACGATCCGAATCAGGGACTTTTAAATTCATTTTTAAATCTGTTCCGTGGAGCAGATAATCCGATTCTCTGGCTGGGAAGTCAGAAAATCGTAATTTACAGTATTATTATTGCAATGGTATGGCAGGCGATAGGATATTATATGGTTATGTATATGGCAAGTATGGCAAATATTCCTGAAAGTCTTTATGAGTCTGCAAGTCTGGAAGGTGCAGGAAGAATGAAACAGTTCTTTTCCATTACGCTGCCTCTTATCTGGACAAATATCCGTACAACTTTAACTTTCTTTGTCATCAGTACAATCAACATGAGCTTCCTGATGGTAAAAGCAATGACAAACGGAGGTCCTGACGGAGCTTCCAATGTATTCTTAAGTTATATGTATCAGGAAGCGTATACAAACTCTTCTTACGGATATGGTATGGCAATCGGTGTTGCAGTATTCCTGTTCTCCTTTGCTCTTGCCGCTATACTGAATGCGGTAACAAAACGTGAAGAAATTGAATTCTAAGGAGGAGAAAAAATGTCTGATATGAAGAAAAAAAGCAGTTCAGGTTTCAGCTTTGCAAAGATACTGATTTATCTGGTTCTGGCGCTTTTGGCAGTTACGATTATTGTTCCTGTTGCGTGGGTATTCGTTGCTTCTGTGAAAGAAAATTCCGAGTTTTATGGAAGTCCGTGGACATTGCCGCAGGGATTCCATTTTCAGAACTTTATCGATGCCTGGGAAACTGCCAATATGGGCTCTTATATGCTCAATTCTGTTTTTGTAACTGTTCTCGGAATTGCGCTTTTGATTATAATTGCGCTTCCGGCAGCTTATGTTCTTGCAAGATTTAAGTTTAAAAGCAATAAAGTATGGAATGTATTATTTATGGCAGGACTTTTTATTAATGTAAATTACATTGTTGTTCCGATTTTCCTGATGTTAAATAATGCAGACGCAAAGCTCCGTCAGTGGTTTGGAGCGCCGTTTTTCCTGAATAACCTGTTTGTTCTGGCGCTGGTGTATGCATCTACAGCTCTTCCGTTTACGATTTATCTTCTGTCCGGATATTTTAAATCTCTGGCAAAGGATTATGAGGAAGCTGCATATGTAGATGGCGCCGGTTACTGGAGAACTATGATACAGATTATTATGCCTATGGCAAAACCGAGTATTGTTACAGTAATTCTTTTTAATTTCCTGGCATTCTGGAATGAGTATATTATTTCTATGACTCTTCTTACAAAACCGGAAATCAAGACGCTGCCGGTAGGTCTTATGAACCTGATGGCTGCACAGAAATCAGCTGTACAGTACGGACAGATGTACGCAGGTCTTGTAATTGTTATGGTTCCAACACTTATTCTGTATATCTGTGTACAGAAGAAACTGACACAGGGTATGACACTTGGCGGTCTGAAAGGTTAAGTTTGTTTCTGAACGGGAGGTAAATAGAATGAACGAGAGAACAAAAAGTATATTAACCACACTTATATCTGTTGTATTTTTTATTGTGTGTGTGGCGCTTGTAATAATGGGGCAGAAGAATGTTGGTGTTCAGGGGCTTATGGTAATGCTTCTTGGCCTTGCAGGACTTCTTTTCCTTCTTTACCGTTATAACAGAAAATTCAAGTGAGAGTTTAGAATATGAACATAGTTTATAAATGGGAAAAAAGCATTTCCCGGTGGGACGAAGCAGTCCCACTGGGAAGTGGAAAATGCGGCTGCCTCTGTTGGGGAGAACCGCAGGAAATGCGGTTCAGTCTTGACCGCACAGATATATGGGATAAAACCGTTTTATGGGAGCAGAGAGAGGATTTTACTTACGAAAATCTTGTAAGCCTTGCCAAAGAAGGCAACGTAAAAAAGATTCGTGAAATTTTCGATGCTCCCTATTATTATCCAACACCAACAAAGCTTCCGGCAGGAAAAATTCTTGTGCATTTTCCGGAAATAAAAGGGAATATGTGCTCCACTCTTTTTCTGAAGGAGGCGGTGGCACAGATGGAACTTGATGCCGGGAAATCGTCTTACAATGTAAAAGCCTGGATTCATGCAGTCAGTCACATTGGAATCATTGAAATCTATGCTCCGGAAAATACTTTTTTCATAGAGCTTCTTTCGCCGGAATTTGGAGAAAAAGGAACAGAAAAAGAGTACGTATACCGGGAAGAGGAGAGAAAAATTTCTCAGGGAACATTGAAAGAGCTGAAATATCTTCCGGTAAAGAGGGGTGAATCTAAAAATCTTCAGTGGTTTATACAGCCTGTAAATGAGAAGTTTTCCTATGGCATTGTAATGCTGGTGGAAAAGAAGGGCATAAAAACAAGAATTCTGTGGAAAATCATTTCATCCGAAGATGGAGAAAATTGGTTTTCGGATGGAAAGAATGCACTTTTGGCGGAAGCCCAAAAAGAAGAACGGGAATTTTTCAGGGAGCACACAATCTGGTGGGAGAATTATTTTGGAGAAAGCCGGATTTCACTGCCGGATAAATTTATGGAAAAGCAGTGGTATATGACAAACTATCTGTTTGCTTCTGCTTCAAGAGAAGGCTGTGCGCCCATGCCCCTTCAGGGTGTTTGGACGGCAGATGACGGAACACTTCCTCCCTGGAAGGGAGACTATCATCATGATTTAAACACAGAGCTTTCCTATACCCATTATCTTAAAGCGAATCATTTGGAGGAGGGAAGAGCATTTCTTGATTTTCTCTGGGAATTGAGAGAAGAGGGAAAAAGCTTTGCCAGAGAGTTCTATAATGCAAAAGGATGCTGTCTGCCAGGCGTGATGACGATTGACGGAAAACCTTTGGGGGGCTGGCCTATGTACTCTCTTTCGCCTGTAAATCAGGCATGGCTGGCTCATGGATTCGGAGAATACTACCGTTATACAGGGGATGAAGAGTTTCTTAAGGAGAGGGCATATCCGTACATGAAGGAGACAGGAATTTTCCTAATGGAGATTTTGGAAGAGCGAGAAGATGGAATGCTTTCTCTTCCGGTATCCAGTTCTCCGGAAATTCATGATGATACAGAGAAATCATGGCTGACACCTATGAGCAACTATGATTTGGCACTTTTATTAAATCTTTATGAATCATTAGAAAAATACAGTGTTCTTCTTGGAGATTCCATGAAGGATATATGGACGGATATAAGAAAAAAACTTCCCAAACTTGCTGTGAATGAAAAGAAAGTTCTTATGCTCTCTCCTGATGAAAACCTTGAGGAATCACATCGTCATTTTTCCAATGCGATGGCGATTTCTCCTCTTGGTCTGCTTTCTTATGAAGGAGAAGGGAAAGAAATCATAGATGCCGTAATCAAAGACTATGAGCGCCTGGGAACAGGGCAGTGGGTCGGTTATACATTTACCTGGATGGCGCACTTATATGCGGTGCAGGGGAATGGAGAAAAGGCAGCGGAATATCTTAATATTTTCTGGAAGTATTTTTGCGGTCCCAACGGATTTCACTTAAATGGAGATTTTCAGAAGAAGGGATACTCCGAGTTTACGTACAGACCATTTACGCTTGAGGGAAATATGTTCAGTGCCGATGCACTACAGGAAATGTTGTTCCAGATGAAAAACGGAAAAATCCGTCTGTTTCCTGCGATTTTGGAGAAGTGGAAAGAAGAAGGGGTATCATTTCAAAATCTTCGTGGTGAAAATGGGATTTTGTGCAGCGCAAGCATAGAAAAGGAAACGCTGTATTTTGAAATTAGTGGAATCAAAGAACAGAAAATAATGGTAGAGGCATTGGGAAATACATATGAAAAGCTTATAAAAGCAGGAGAAATCTGGAAAGAAGAGATAAAAATCAGATAAAATACCATATGTACAAAAGGAAGATATAATTGTGTAAAGACTAATTTTGTTAAAATGCTAAGATTATTTTCAGAACATAGAGAATGACAGTATCGAAAAGAAAGGAAGGATACACATGAAAAAACCGGTATTAGTAGTTATGGCAGCAGGTATGGGAAGTCGTTATGGCGGCTTAAAACAGATAGACCCTGTTGATAAAGAAGGGCATATTATCATGGATTTTTCCATTTATGATGCAGTGAGAGCAGGATTCAAAAAAGTAGTCTTTATTATCAAAAAGGAAAATGAGGAAAATTTTAAAGCTGCCATTGGCGACAGAATGAGTAAAATCATTGAAGTTGCATATGTTTTCCAGGACTTAAATAATCTTCCTGAGGGATACAGCGTTCCGGAGGGACGGGTGAAACCCTGGGGAACCGGTCATGCGATTTTAAGCTGCCTGGACGAAGTGGACGGACCGTTTGCTGTTATCAATGCAGACGATTATTATGGAAGTCATGCGTTCCAGATGGCATACGATTTTCTTTCTAAGAACGAGGACGGAGATACATACCGTTATATGATGGTTGGATATAAGCTGGAGAATACTCTTACAGACAACGGTCATGTAGCAAGAGGTGTCTGCGTCACAGACGAGGAAGGTCATCTTGTAAAAATTAATGAGCGTACGCATATTGAGAAACGGGAAGGCGGAGCTGCCTACACAGAAGACGATGGAAAAACATGGGTGGAAATTCCGGAAGGAAGCACAGTGTCTATGAATATGTGGGGATTTTCCGCAAGCATCCTGAAAGAATTAAAAGACAGATTTTCCAAATTCCTGGATGAGAACCTGGAAGGCAATCCGCTGAAATGCGAATATTTCCTGCCATTTGTCGTAGATGAGCTTTTAACTGAGAAAAAAGCAACTGTAAAAGTTCTGAAATCAATGGATAAGTGGTATGGCGTTACTTATAAAGAAGACAAGCCGGTTGTAGTTGCTGCAATTCAGAAACTGAAAGATGAGGGACTTTATCCTCAGAAACTTTGGGAGGAAGCATAAGTGGAAAATAAAGAGATTATGGAAGTTATTGAAAAATTTGACTTTCCGGGAACTTTAAAAGAGTGTATTCCTTATGGAAGCGGACATATTAACGATACCTTCCGTCTTACTTACGATGTGGATGGAGAGACAAAGAGATACATTCTCCAGCGAATGAATAAAAGCATTTTTACAAAGCCGGAAGAGCTGATGGAAAACGTAAGCAATGTAACTTCATGGCTTAAGAAAAAAATCCTGGAAAACGGGGGAGATGTGGAGAGAGAAACTCTGAATCTTGTCAATGATACAGAGGGCTCTCCGTATTATAAGGATTCAATGGGTGAATATTGGAGAGTATATCTTTTCATTGAAAACGCAACATCTTACGACCAGGTGGAGACAGATGAAGACTTTTACCAGAGTGCAGTAGCTTTTGGACATTTCCAGGGACTGCTTGCAGATTATCCGGCAGAGACGCTTCACGAGACAATTAAAGATTTCCATAACACAGTAGACAGATTTGCAAAATTTAAAAAGGCTGTTGAGGAAGATGCCTGCAAAAGAGCAGAAGGGGTACAGGAAGAAATCCGCTTTGTTCTGGACAGAGAGAAGCTCGCACATACATTATGCGATCTTCAGGCAGAGGGAAAGCTTCCCCTCCGTGTTACGCACAATGATACAAAGCTTAATAATATTATGATAGATGATGAGACGGGAAAAGCAATCTGCGTGATTGATCTGGATACTGTTATGCCGGGACTTTCTGTAAATGATTTCGGTGATTCCATTCGTTTTGGAGCCAGCACGGGCGCGGAAGACGAACAGGATTTATCAAAGATTTCCTGTGACCTTCAGCTTTATGAGGTGTATGTGAAAGGCTTTATTGAGGGATGTGGAGGCGCTCTTACAGACCTTGAACTGGATATGCTTCCAATGGGGGCGATTCTCATGACGTTTGAATGTGGAATGCGTTTCCTTACGGATTACCTGGAGGGAGATCATTACTTTAAAATCCACAGAGAAGGTCATAATCTGGATCGCTGCAGAACCCAGTTCAAGCTCGTAAAAGATATGGAAGAAAAACTTCCGCAGATGAAAGCTATTGTGGAAAAATATAAATAGTGGTAAGATAAAAACGTAGGAAATAAAATACAGACCAGGAGGAGAAAGTTATGGCAATTTTGGTGACAGGCGGTGCAGGCTACATTGGTTCTCATACAGTAGTGGAGCTGCAGAACGCAGGTTATGACGTAGTGGTTCTTGACAATTTAAGCAATTCCAGTGAGAAATCTCTGGAGAGAGTGGAAAAGCTTACAGGAAAACCGGTAAAATTCTACAAAGCTGACATTCTTGACCGCGACGCTTTAAATGAAATTTTCGACAAGGAAGACATTAATTCCTGCATTCATTTCGCCGGTTTAAAAGCAGTTGGAGAGTCTGTGGCAAAACCGTGGGAATATTATGAAAACAATATCGCAGGTACTTTAACTCTTGTAGATGTTATGAGAAAGCATAATGTAAAAAATATTATCTTCTCTTCTTCTGCAACTGTATACGGTGATCCTGCAATTATTCCGATTACAGAAGAGTGTCCGAAGGGGCAGTGTACAAACCCATACGGCTGGACAAAATCCATGCTGGAGCAGATTCTGACAGACATTCAGAAAGCGGATCCGGAGTGGAATGTGGTTCTCCTTCGCTACTTTAATCCGATTGGAGCGCATAAGAGCGGTACAATCGGTGAAAATCCAAACGGCATTCCGAACAACCTGATGCCGTATGTAACACAGGTTGCAGTAGGCAAGCTGAAAGAGCTGGGTGTATTCGGAAACGATTATGATACACCGGACGGAACAGGAGTAAGAGATTATATCCATGTAGTAGACCTTGCAAAAGGTCATGTAAAAGCTCTTAAGAAAATTGAGGACAATTCCGGCTTAAGCATTTACAACCTGGGAACAGGAAAAGGCTACAGCGTTCTTGATATTGTAAAGAACTTTGAGGCAGCTACAGGGGTGAAGGTTCCATATGTGATTAAAGACCGTCGCCCGGGAGATATTGCTACCTGCTATTCTGATGCTTCCAAAGCAGAAAAAGAGCTTGGCTGGAAGGCTGAGAACGATATTCGTGAGATGTGTGAGGACTCCTGGAGATGGCAGTCCAATAATCCAAACGGATATGAGGATTAAATAAAGTATTGAAAATAACAGAAATATCCCGTTTTTGGTGCAGATAATTCCTGCATAAAAGACGGGATATTTTTTATTTACTAGGAAAGTAGTACATTTTGTACTGACTTTCCTAGTAAACAAAAACGCTCCGCGTAGGAGCGCACTGCGCGGAAAAGAGGTATCATCGTCACATTTTTTTCGCAGGTTTCCCATAAAATGAACACATTTTTTCTGTATATTATGTCCATCAGCAACATAAAACAAGATAGAAATGCTTTAAAAAGGCATTTCGGAAAGAAGAGGAAATTTATATGAGGAATAAATATGCAGCAGTTATAATAGGAATGGCAGTTACGGCGGCATCTGTGCCATCTGTGAGTGTATATGCGGAAAATACGGAATCTGTTGAAACTGCGGAAGCCGGAACAGAAGAAGCCGGAACAGAAGAAGCCGGAACAGAAGAAGCCGGAACAGAAGAAAAAGAGAAGAAAGAAGAAAATGTAACGCTTGGTGAAGTGAAAGCTGTAGGCGATGGAAGCATTACCATTGCAGTGGGAACAAGAAAAGAAAAACCGGAAGAAGCAGCAGAGCAGGCTGCAGAAGAAACTTCAGAAGAAGCAGCAGAGCAGAATAAAGAGGAAGAATCTTCACTGGAACTTACCGGAGAAGAACTGACAATTACCGTAACAGATGATACTGTTATTACAAAAAACAGTATGCAGAAACCAGATGGAGAAGCGCCAGCAGATGGAGAAGCGCCAGCAGATGGGGAAGCGCCAACAGAAGGGGAAGCGCCAACAGAAGGAGAAGCGCCAACAGAAGGAGAAGTTCCGCAAGGGGAGCCTCCGGCAGGAGAAACGATCACTCTTTCTGATATTCAGGCAGGAGATATTGTATCCTTTACAATGGACGAGGATGGAAATGCACTGACAATAACAGTTGGAGATATTGGCATGGGAGGCGGACCGGGAAATGGACAGGGTGGTCCGGGAAACGGAGCAGGAGGACAGTCTGAGGCACCTGAAGAGTATACGGCAGCAAATGAATACGAAGAAGATACGACTGTTGAAAATACATCTCTGGAATCCACAGGAACGGATGAAAATGCTGCGCTTATTTCTCAGGGAGCCAGCGCAGTTTTTGACGGAGTGCAAATCACAAGAACTTCTTCTGAAAGCAAAGGCGGGGACACATCGAGCTTTTATGGAGTAGGAGCGGCTCTTCTGGCAGAAGATGGAACTGCGTTTGTAAAAAACAGTACGGTTACGACAGATGCAGCAGGAGGAGCAGGACTTTTTGCATATGGAAATGGTACGGTATATGCGGCAGATTCTGTAATCAAAACATCCAAGGATACGTCGGGAGGCATTCACGCAGCAGGGGGCGGAACACTTTATGCGTGGAATCTTGATGTAGAGACAGACGGAGAGTCATCAGCTGCCATTCGAAGTGACAGAGGCGGCGGAACTATGGTAGTGGACAGCGGAAAATATGTGTCAAATGGAGTGGGTTCCCCTGCTGTTTACTGTACGGCAGATATTGCGGTAAATAATGCAGAATTAACAGCAAATGGTTCAGAAGCGGTGTGTATCGAAGGATTAAATTCCCTTCATTTATATAATACAAATCTTACCGGAAACATGAGCGATGATGAGCAGAATGATACCACATGGACAGTCATACTTTATCAGAGCATGTCAGGAGATTCGGAAGTAGGAAACAGTACTTTCCAGATGGAAGGAGGCAGTCTCACTTCAAATAACGGAGGGCTTTTTTACACAACAAACACAGAGAGTACCATTGCCTTAAAAGATGTTGATATTTCTGAGAGCAACGACAGTGAGTTTTTCCTGCAGTGTACAGGAAATAACAACGAGAGAGGCTGGGGAAATGCGGGAGATAACGGAGCAGACTGTCATTTTACAGCACAGAGCCAGGAAATGAAAGGAGATGTAATCTGGGATTCCATAAGCGACCTTGACTTTTATATAACAGACGGAAGCGCGCTTACAGGTTCTTTTTTACAAGATGAGACTTACGCGGGAGATGGCGGAGACGGGTATGCAAATGTATATGTAAGCGAGGATTCCACATGGACAGTAACAGGAGACAGTAAAGTAACTTCTCTTGCAAATGCAGGCACAGTTACCGATGAAGAGGGAAAAATTGTAACAGTAAAGGGTGAGGATGGAACGGTTTACGTGGAAGGTGACAGCGCTTATACGATTACAACCGGCTCTTATGCGGATACAGTCGATTTATCAGGAGTCACAACAATGGATGCCTGGTCAGATTATGAGACAGAAAGGCCGGCAGAGATATAAAATACAGGAAATAAAAAAGTACCTCCGATGCAGCGGGAAGGCCTGCAACGGAGGTGCTTTTTTACATATATTTCTTTTCTTTTTCAAATTTCGGCTCACAGGTCAGCTCAATACCCAGTTTTCTGAAAGCCTGAATATCCACAGAAGAGAGCATAACAGAGGTATGTGCCTGGCATCCTTTTAAGCTGGCAATCTGTTCAAGGGCAAGGCGGGCTTCGGGATTATTCGCTGCGCTTATGGAAAGTGCAATCAGCGTTTCATCGGAGTGGAGACGTGGATTTTTGCTTCCCAGATATTTTGTTTTCAGCTCCTGAATAGGGCGAAGTGCATCCGGGGAAATCACATGGTGCTTATGGTCAATACCTGCCAGTTCTTTTAATGCATTTAAAAGAAGGGCGGAGGATGCGCCGAGGAGTTCTGAGGTTTTTCCATATACGATTTTTCCGTCAGGAAGTTCCAGAGCTGCAGCGGGAGCGCCTGTTTTCGCTTCCATTTCCAGAGCTGCAGGTACTACTTTTCTGTCCTCAAGAGTAGCGTGAGCCTGTTTTAAGAGCAGCTCGATTTTAAATGCTTCCTCCTCTTTTCCGTTTCCGGAAGCAAGGGCGTTCATGCTCTTATAATAGCGGCGGATAATTTCCTGGCGTGAGGCTTCCTTGCAGGCTTCGTCATCAATGATACAGTTTCCTGCCATATTTACGCCCATATCTGTAGGAGACTTGTACGGGCATTCCCCAATGATTTTTTCGAACATTGCCTGAAGAACAGGGAAGATTTCCACATCACGGTTATAATTTACCGTTGTTTCTCCGTATGCTTCCAGATGGAAGGGGTCAATCATATTTACATCGTTTAAGTCGGCTGTAGCTGCCTCGTAGGCAAGGTTTACAGGATGTTTTAAAGGAATATTCCAGATAGGGAAGGTTTCGAATTTTGCATATCCGGCAGAGATGCCTCTTTTATAATCATGGTAAAGCTGGGAAAGACACGCAGCCATTTTTCCGCTTCCCGGTCCCGGCGCTGTAATCACTACAAGAGGGCGGGTGGTTTCGATATAATCATTTTTTCCGTAGCCATCGTCACTTACAATAAGAGCGGTGTTGCTGGGGTAACCGGGGATAATATAATGTGTGTAAACACGGATTCCAAGTTTCTCAAGATGTTTGCGGAAAGTGTCTGCCCCTTCCTGGCCGGAATACTGGGTAATACATACGCTTCCTACATATAGTCCGCGAGCTGTAAATTCATCAATAAGGCGAAGGACATCCACATCATAAGTAATGCCCAAATCTCCCCGTACTTTATTTTTGTCAATATCGTCTGCGCTGATTACGATGACAATTTCCGCCTGATCGGAAAGCTGCATCAGCATACGAAGCTTGCTGTCAGGTTCAAAGCCGGGAAGAACTCTGGAGGCATGGTAATCATCAAAAAGCTTCCCGCCGAATTCAAGATAGAGCTTGTTGCCAAACTGGCTGATACGTTCCCGAATGTGCTCGGACTGCATTTTCAGGTACTTTTCGTTGTCAAATCCAATTTTCATTTGTTTTTCCTTTCTTTTGATATATAAATATAGTATCACGTGTCAGTTAAAAAATACTCTTTCTAGTATACTACAATTCCGGAAATTTGTGTGAATTTTTTTTGAAAATATTCGGAAATAAGGGGAAACTGTGATTTCCTTGTTGATTTATATACAATTTCTCCTTATAATAAGAAAGGACAACAATAGGAGGAATGAGATGGACAATAACAGAGATAATAACCGGGATCCAAATCACCCGGAGCAGGGACCGGGAAAACAGGGACCCAATAAAAATCACCAGTCTATACTGGCGTTTTTAATATGTCTGATAGTGACTCTTGTGTGCTTCAGCCTTTTTACAAATATGCTGAAGGACGGTTCAAGTGAAATCACATACGACAAGTTTATTGAAATGGTCGAGAAGGATCAGATAAAAAAAGTTACCCTGGAGGTTGGTTCTGAAATCGTTACGATTGTTCCAAAAAATCAGAAAAACGCATTTCAGGAGCAGACATACTACACAAATCAGATGGAAGATGAGACGGCTCTCACAAAACGTCTGGAAGGAACAGATATTATTTTTAAATCAGAGCCGCCAGATGCTCTGGGGGGCTTCCTTGCAACTATGTTAAGCGTTCTGCTTCCCACAATTCTTCTTTTCGGAATGCTTACCTTCTTTATGCGCCGTATGAATAAAGGCGGCGGAATGATGGGCGGCGTTGGAAAAAGCCGCGCAAAGGCTTATATTCAGAAGGAAACAGGTATTACCTTTAAAGATGTGGCAGGACAGGACGAGGCAAAAGAATCTCTCCAGGAGGTTGTAGATTTCCTTCATAATCCGGGAAAATACACAACCATCGGTGCAAAACTTCCAAAAGGAGCGCTTCTTGTAGGACCTCCGGGAACAGGAAAAACCCTTCTTGCCAAGGCTGTGGCAGGAGAGGCACATGTGCCGTTTTTCTCTCTTTCCGGTTCCGAGTTTGTGGAAATGTTTGTAGGTGTGGGTGCGTCACGTGTCCGCGACCTTTTTGAGGAGGCAAAGAAGAACGCACCGTGTATTGTTTTTATCGACGAGATTGACGCAATCGGAAAGAGCCGTGACTCCAGATACGGCGGAGGAAATGATGAGAGGGAACAGACATTAAATCAGCTTCTCGCAGAGATGGACGGATTTGATACTTCAAAAGGCCTTCTGATTCTTGCGGCAACAAACCGTCCGGAGGTGCTTGACCCGGCGCTTCTCCGTCCGGGACGCTTTGACAGACGGGTGATTGTGGATCGCCCTGACTTAAAGGGACGTATTGATATTTTGAAGGTACATGCAAAAGACGTGCTTCTTGACGATACGGTGGATTTTGAGGCGATTGCCCTTGCCACATCAGGTGCTGTCGGTTCCGATCTTGCAAATATGATTAACGAGGCTGCCATTCTTGCAGTAAAGAATGGAAGAAAAGCGGTTTCCCAGAAAGATCTTCTGGAATCTGTGGAAGTGGTTCTTGTAGGTAAAGAAAAGAAAGACCGCATTTTAAGTACCCAGGAGCGGAAAATTGTTTCTTATCATGAAGTTGGACATGCACTTGTAAGCGCGTTGCAGAAAGATGCGGAGCCGGTTCAGAAGATTACAATTGTACCGCGTACAATGGGAGCGCTTGGTTATGTCATGCAGGTTCCTGAGGAAGAGAAATATCTCAACACACAGAAAGAGCTTGAGGCGATGCTGGTTGGCTATCTGGGAGGAAGAGCGGCTGAGGAGCTTGTGTTTGATACAGTGACAACCGGTGCGGCAAATGACATTGAACAGGCGACAAAAGTAGCGCGCGCTATGATTACGCAGTATGGAATGTCTGAGAGATTCGGTCTTATGGGACTTGCTACGCAGGAGGACCAGTATTTAAGCGGTCGTGCAGTGTTAAACTGCGGTGACGATACGGCTACAGAGGTTGACCATGAGGTGATGGAGCTTCTTCATCGTTCTTACGATGAGGCGAAACGTCTGATTGGAAATCACAGAGAAGCGCTTGATAAAATTGCAGATTATCTTATCCGCAAGGAAACGATTACAGGCAAAGAATTTATGAAGATTTTCCGTGCAGTAGAAAAAGGATTGGAAATTCCGGAAAATCTGGATGATCTGGAACTTTTAGAGCCAGAGAAAACAGAAGAACAGATTTCAGAAACAGAAATGCCAAAAGAAGAGAAACTCCCAGTGCAGGAGCAGACAGAGGAATAAAAACAGAAATAAAGAGAACCGGGAAATTTCCCGGTTTTCTTTGTTTACCAGATTTCCCGGTAAACAAATCATAACAGAGATAAGGAGGCTGCTGAAAATATGTTTCAAATTGAGGAAGAATTGAAAAAGCTTCCGGCAAAGCCGGGAGTCTATATTATGCACGATGAAAAGGATGATATTATTTATGTAGGGAAAGCGGTCAGTCTGAAAAACAGAGTGCGTCAGTATTTTCAGAGCAGCCGAAACAAAGGCGCAAAAATTGAGCAGATGGTAACGCATATTGCCAGATTTGAATATATTATAACAGACTCTGAGCTTGAGGCGCTTGTGCTGGAGTGTAATCTGATAAAAGAGCACAGGCCAAAGTATAATACCATGCTGAAAGATGATAAGAGCTATCCTTTTATAAAAGTGACCGTAAATGAGGAGTTTCCAAGAGTGCTGTTTGCCAGGAGGATGAAGAAGGACAAGTGCAAATATTTCGGACCATACACAAGCGCAGGTGCTGTAAAAGATGTAATCGAGCTCGTAAGAAAGCTTTATATGGTGCGCTCCTGTAATCGTGTTCTGCCCAGAGACTGCAAAAAGGACAGACCCTGTCTCTATTATCATATGAACCAGTGTACTGCTCCCTGCCAGGGAAATGTGACAAAGGAGGAGTACCGGAAAAACATTGAGCAGGTTCTTAAATTTTTAAACGGGAATTTTCAGGATACGATTACGGATTTAACAGAGAAAATGCAGAAAGCCTCAGAGGAAATGCGATTTGAGGATGCGATGGGATACCGGGATTTGATTCGGAGCATACAGAAAATAGGGGAGCGTCAGAAAATTACTTCTTACGGGGAAGAAAATAAAGACGTTATTGCAGCTTCTATGGATGACAGTGAGGATTTGAGAGAGCAGGATGCGGTCGTGCAGGTGTTTTTTATTCGCGGAGGAAAACTGATTGGAAGAGAGCATTTCTTTCTGCGGGTTGCAAGAGGAGATACAAGGGCGCAGGTTCTTTCCAGTTTTATGAAGCAGTTTTACGCAGGAACTCCCTTTATACCGGGCGAGATTGTGCTTCAGAGAGAAATAGAGGACAGAGAGCTTATTGAGGAATGGCTGACTGCCAGAAGAGGGCAGAAGGTACATATCCATGTTCCGAAAAAAGGAACGAAAGAGAAACTGGTAGAACTTGCGGAAGAAAATGCCAGAATGGTTCTGGAAAAGGACAGGGAGCGCATTAAGCGAGAAGAAGGAAGGACAATCGGAGCAGTAAAAGAAATCGAGGGCTGGCTTGGTCTTTCCGGTCTTTCCCGTATGGAAGCTTTTGATATTTCAAATGTCAGCGGATTTGAGTCCGTCGGTTCTATGGTTGTTTATGAAAAAGGAAAGCCGAAAAAAAGCGATTACAGAAAATTTAAGATTAAGTGGGTACAGGGCGCGAATGATTATGCAAGCATGGAGGAAGTACTCACAAGAAGATTTACTCATGAAAGCACAGGAGAATTTGACAGCTTTTCCAGATTTCCGGATTTGATTTTAATGGACGGTGGAAGAGGACAGGTAAATATTGCTCTGAAAGTTCTGGACAAGCTTGGAATTTCTCTGCCTGTCTGTGGAATGGTAAAGGACGACCATCACAGGACAAGAGGCTTATATTACAATAATGTGGAAATTCCCATTGATACTTCGAGTGAAGGTTTCCGGCTTATTACAAGAATCCAGGATGAGGCACATCGCTTCGCAATTGAGTACCATCGCTCTCTCCGAAGCAAAGGACAGGTACATTCTGTTCTTGACGATATTCCCGGAATCGGAGAGACGAGAAGAAAGGCTTTGATGCGAAAATTCAAATCTCTGGAACAGATTCGAGATGCCTCGCTTGAGGAACTGACCAATACGGAGAGTATGAATGCGGCAAGTGCGGAAAAGGTTTATCACTTTTTTCATGGAAAAGAAGAAATGGAAAAGGGAAAGCGTTGAAGTGAACAGGGATTCATGATACAATATTGATATATCAGAAGAGAAATGAGGAGACAACATATGAAAGGTGTGCAGTTGACAAAGATGGCTCAGGAACTGGAGCTTACAAATTTAACACCAGAGCTTGACCTGTCTGAAATTCTTATTAAAACAGCGGAAATCAACCGTCCGGCGCTGCAGCTTACCGGGTATCTGGAACATTTTGCAAATGAGAGGGTACAGATTATCGGATATGTAGAGTTTACGTACCTGATGCAGTTAAGTGATGCGGAAAGGCTTTTTAAATATGAGCGATTTATTTCCAGCAAAATTCCCTGTGTTATTTTCAGTACTATGACAAAACCGTCACAGGATATGATTGACCTGGCACTGAAATATAAGGTTCCGATTTTTGTTACGGACAGAACAACATCCAGCTTTATGGCGGAGATTATCCGCTGGCTTGGCGTCCAGCTTGCGCCTTGTATTTCCATTCACGGTGTTCTTGTGGATGTATATGGAGAAGGTGTTCTGATTACAGGAGAGAGTGGAATCGGAAAAAGTGAGGCGGCTCTGGAGCTGATTAAAAGAGGACACCGCCTTGTAAGTGATGACGTAGTAGAACTTCGAAAAGTCAGCGATGTGACGCTTGTAGGTTCAGCACCTGATATTACAAGGCATTTTATTGAACTTCGCGGTATTGGAATCATTGATGTAAAAACATTATTTGGTGTGGAAAGCGTAAAGGATACTCAGTCTGTAGACCTTGTAATTAAGCTGGAAGAGTGGGATAAGGATAAAGAATATGACCGTCTTGGACTTCAGGAGGAATATACAGAGTATCTCGGAAACAAGATTGTCTGCCATTCTCTGCCAATTCGTCCGGGACGTAACCTTGCTATTATCGTAGAGTCTGCTGCTGTCAACCACAGACAGAAGAAGATGGGATATAATGCGGCAGAGGAACTGTATAAGCGTGTACAGGCAAATATTGCGAAAAAACGCGGGAATTAATTAAGAGCGATAAGAAGAGACGTAAGAAAGGGAAGAAATCATGGGTTTATATTGTTTTGGTATTGATGTAGGGGGAACAACGGTAAAATGCGGACTTTTTAAAACAGACGGAGTACTTGTGGAAAAATGGGAAATTCCTACAAGAACAGAAAATAACGGTTCTGAAATTGTACCTGATGTTGCAAAAACAATCGAAGAGAAGATAGCGGAAAAAAACATTTCCAAAGAAGAAGTAGATGGAATCGGCATTGGAGTTCCCGGCCCTGTCAACGCAGAGGGAGATGTGATTGCAGCCGTTAATCTTTTCTGGGGATATAAAAAGCTTTCAAAGGAATTGAATGAACTTACAGGACTTAATGTAAAAGTGGGAAATGACGCCAATGTAGCTGCTCTGGGAGAAGCGTGGAAAGGTGCGGCAGCAGGCGCGAAAAATGTGATTCTTGTCACACTTGGAACAGGTGTGGGCGGCGGAATTATCGTGGACGGAAAAATCGTTGCCGGTCATCACGGAGCAGGCGGAGAAATTGGTCACGCAAATGTAATGCACGATGAGACAGAAACCTGTAACTGCGGAAATAAAGGATGTCTGGAGCAGTACACTTCTGCCACAGGAATCGTGCGCCTTGCAAAACAGGAACTGGCATCTTCAGAAGAGCCGAGCGTTTTACGGGAGGAAAAAGAGCTGTCTGCAAAAGCAGTTCTGGACGGATATAAAAGCGGAGATGCTCTTTCAGTGCGTGTAATGGATAAGGTAGGAGAAATTCTGGGAGGCGCACTTGCCATGTTTACTGCAGTAGTAGACCCGGAGACAATTGTAATCGGAGGAGGCGTTTCAAAAGCAGGACAGCCGCTTATTGACTGCATTGCCGCTCATTACAAAAAATATGCTTTCTCTGCCTGCAGAGAGACACCGATTGTTATTGCAAGTCTTGGCAATGATGCGGGAATTTACGGCGCAGCCAAAATGGTACTTTAAAAGAATCATATCTTTTTATATCATAAAAAAATACAGCCACAAAATTGTGGCTGTATTTTTTATGAAATTAGTCGTAATAAATGATGTCGTCATCGCCGCCGGGAGCTTCGCCGGAACCGTCATCGCCGCCAGGATTCTCACCGGAGCCGTCATCGCCGCCAGGATTCTCACCGGAGCCGTCATCGCCGCCAGGATTTTCGCCGGAACCGTCATCACCACCTGGATTTTCGCCGGAACCGTCATCGCCGTCTGGATTTTCACCGGAGCCGTCGCCGCCGCCCTGGCTGTCGCCATTGCCGTCCGGATTTTCCGGATTCGGCATCTCGCCTTCCGGTGTTGGGGTTACATCGTATTCGATGAATTCCTCTTCCGGCGGTTCGTAGAAGTGCTGGTCACAGTATTCTGTAGGAAGAGTTCCCACATCAAAGTATTCCGTGATAACAGGGCAGCCAGCTCTTGGAAGAAGTCCTGTTTCTTCACAAACACTTGTATTTTCCACACTTGCGGGCTGTTCAAATTCCTTGTATTCCAGTCCTTCGTGAATACGGCTCATAACCCTGCGCCATAAGTTTTTGTGGAAGTTTCTTGCATCTTCCGGAAGTTTCTCATTGTTGTCAAAACCGGACCATACAGCACATGTGTAGTATGGTGTGTAGCCTACAAACCAGAGATCATTGTAATCGTCTGTTGTACCTGTTTTGCCTGCAACCGGCATATTGTCAAGCTGGCAGGCTCTACCAGTACCATTCTGAACGACATCTTCCATAGCGTTTGTAAGAAGCCATGCTGTGCTTTCTTTAATAACAGAGCGCTCTGCGGAAGTGTTATCAATGAGTACGTTTCCGTTGTGATCGAGAATCTGTGTGTAATAAATCGGTTTAATATAATTTCCTTTGTTTGCAATGGAAGCGTAGGCTGCGCAGAGCTCTACGTTTGTAACACCGCTTGTAATACCGCCCAGAGCAGTGGAAAGATTGGCGTCTGTGTAGATATTACCGTTTTCGTCTGCCTCACCGTGAGCAAGTGTTGTAAATCCAAAGTTATCAAGATATTTCAGTCCGAGTTCGGGAGTAACATCTTCAAGACACTGAACTGCGACTGTATTGATGGAACTTCTGATTGCCTGACGGATTGTCATCCAGCTGTCGCTGTATGTTCTTGAGTAGTTATTTACAGGAGAGCCGTCAGGATAAAAGATTTCTTTATCTTCGTATGTTGTTGCCAGTGACATTCCCATTTCGTTTAATGCAGGAGCATATGTGGAAACAATTTTGAAGGTGGAACCGGGCTGACGTGTTGTATCGGTTGCACGGTTCAGGGTAAGGCTTGCTGTTTTCTCGCCACGGCCTCCGATAATCGCCTTTACATATCCTGTATGCTGGTCGATGACGCTCATGGAAGACTGCGGCTGCGGTGCAAAATTCACACGCTCTGCAACAACCTTGCTTCCGTCGGCAAGAATACTTGCTTTATAGCGATCTACATAAGTCTGCCCTTCTTCCTGGGAAGCAAATAAAAGATCAAATTCCGGATCTTCATTCTGGAAAAACAGCTTCAGCATTTCCTTGCTGTAATTGACTTCGTTTCCCTCCGGGTCTGTTACAGTCAGTGCATAATCAAGGGCGTACTGCGTGTTTGCCGGATAGTTTTCCGGGTTAGCATATTCTTCGTCAAGAATCTTCTGAATATTCGGATCCTGTGTTGTCATGATTTTCAGACCGCCGCTGTACAGAAGATTTCGAGCCTGGGCTTTTGTATATCCCTTAATATTCATCAGGTCATTGATAATCTGGTCTGTAAGTTCGTCTTCAAAGTAAGTATATACTTTGTTGCGGCTGCTGGAGGTTTCCGCCTGAGCTGCCTGAATACGGGAATACACATCGTCGTTTAAGGCTTCCTCATATTTAGCCTGGTCAATATATCCCTGCTCCAGCATATGCTGAAGAACTTCTTTTCTTCGCTTGGCATTATCCTTTGGATTTTCGATAGGATTAAATTTACTTGGGTTCTGCGTGATTCCTGCAAGAGTAGCGCACTCGGAAAGATTGAGATCCCATACGTCCTTATTGAAATACTGGCGGGCTGCCGCCTGTACGCCGTAAGCGCCTGCACCCAGGTTAATGGTATTTAAGTAATTCTCAAGGATTACATTTTTGTCGCCTATTTTTTCTTCTACCTGAATGGCAAGGTACTGTTCCTGGAATTTTCGTGTGAATTTTTCAATCCAGGTAGATTCGCTTGTCCAGTTTGTAAAAACATTGTTTTTCAGGAGCTGCTGCGTAATCGTACTGGCTCCTTCGGAAATATTTCCTGATGTAACTGCTTTCACACCGGCACGAAGAATACCTCTGACGTCAATTCCGTTATGTTCGTAAAATCGTTCGTCCTCTATTGCGACAACTGCGTGCTGCAAATCTTCAGGAATCTGTTCGATGGATACCGGAAGACGGTTTGAGTCCGGAGCGGCCAGTTTTCGAAGCTGGTTTCCGTGGTCATCATAAAGAAATGACGCGTAGCCCAACGGCATAATGTCTATGTCATCTACATCCGGCGCATTGTCAATGACTCCCTTAAAAGAGCCGATGCCGAGACACGCCCCCATTATACATATGGCAATGAGAGAGATGAACAGCACCCGGATAAAAGAAACGTGCGCTCTTTTCCCCAGCATTGACGTGCGGGAAATCAGAGAATTTCGTTTCTTCGAGGTGGCTTTTTTTCCGTAATTCATGATATTCCTCCTAGTATAATAATGGTGTAGTCAGTAAGACTACTTGGTTAATAAGTTTCTA
>ERZ1108166.474-NODE-474-length-33629-cov-5.048371_pt1 | contig 33629 bp, 31 predicted proteins | sample MGYA00403702_ERZ1108166 | MGnify/ENA primary metagenome ERZ1108166 (study PRJEB35170, sample SAMEA104062401) | human gut metagenome | biome: human gut; feature: human-associated habitat; material: faeces | place: Denmark | collected 2012-05-01 ...
CTCCCATAGCGCGCATTCCAAGAAGCACAGGTTTCTGTATCAGTTTATAAAGAGGCTGATTCTTTTTAATATCTGCTTCTTCGTAGTAAAACCAATCCACATACGGATAATTTTTCCCACTATTTTCCATAAATTTCCAAATAGAATCTGAAATTTCTGTTTTTCCCTGAGTACTTCCTTTTGTTGTAGAAACAACTATCTTTCCTTCTCCGCTTATAAGAGCAAACCCATATATATTCGGATTCAGTTCAATCATTTCATTAAATATCTTTACAACTTCTCTTGTAACTCTTGTCCAGTCTTTTTTATCCTTAAAGTCATTTTCATAAAATTCATAAACAAATCTGTTGTTTACCAGATGGCTGAGTGATTTTTCCGCCTCCCCCATTTTATTCATGATATTTTCTTCTCCGTTTTGGAAGGTAAGATGGATGATTTTCTCGTTATAATCAACGGATTTTTTTATAAAATTCACATATGTAACAACAGAAAGAAGCAAAACAATCACACCAATTCCAAAAACGGCGGAAAATGCCATCTTAAATTTCCAGTCTTTCCGTTTCATTTATTCTTTTCTCTCCATTTTGCAGGTGACATTCCCATATATTTTTTAAACGTCCGGCAAAAATATTCTACATTGTGAAATCCACAGTTTTCCGATACAACAGTCAGCTTATCCTCTCCAATAAGAAGCTCTCTTGCCGCAGCTTTCAGACGCATCTCGTTTAAATATTCCACGTATGTCTTTCCTGTCTCTTTCTTAAATAATCCGGAAAAATACCCGGAGCTGATACCGAGAAACGCAGATATTTCCCCAAGACTGCAATCGTCTTTATAATGCTTCTCAATATAATGCACTGCATCTGCCACCAGGCGGTTGCCTCTGTGATTTCCCTCAGAATCCTTCCTGATACGCAGATACATATCTCTCAAAGACTCTCCTTCTTCTCTTTTCCCCTGGCTTATCTGAAGGGAAATGCCGAGAAATCCTTTTGCAAGCCTGTAAAGCTTTTCTTTTTGTTCCTTTGTTCTGCTTTCTTCTGTCATTAAGACACAGAAGCTTTTTCCTTCTGTTCCGGCAACCGTACTTCCCGGTATTTCCCGGTTTGCCAGCTCATACAAAAAGTGGAGCGTCAGATCGTTTACCTTTTTCTGTTCTTCTTCTGCTACATCAACAAGAAGCATTTCCCGGACTTTATCCTGCTCCGCCCATATAAGATTTTCACTTTTACCGGAAAAGTATCTGGAAATACGATTTCCCGTATCCTCCTCTGCCTGCGCTTCCTGTTTTCCGGCACGCTCCGTTTTATCAAGATAAGCTTTCGCCTTCCCAAGAACATTCGCCATCTCTTCCAGTCTCATATCAGCCTTTGTAATGTATCCAATCAGCTTATAGGGAATCATTTTCCGAAGTGTCTCAAAATCTTCCAGACAGGAAAGCACAATAATGGCACACTCCTCATCTGTCTCTCTTATTTTCCGGATCAGCTCATATCCATCCATTCCTGGCATTTTAATGTCTGTAATAACCACATCCGGGTGAATGGAGTAAAATAATTCCAATGCCTGTATTCCATTATCCGCCTGGGCGGCCAGCTTCATATCAAACTGTTCCCAGGAAATTGCCTTCTGCAAGCCAAGCCTTACCAGAAGCTCATCTTCCACAAATAAAACTGAGTACACAATGTCCCCCTCCGCACAAATAAATTCTTTTAAAATAATACCACAAAATTACATATTTAGGAAGGGAAAAAGCATCTTACTCCCACATTCTTCCCATCTGTAAAGACAGTTACCGCCCCGCTTTTCATAGTATACTCCACCCTGCTTCCCGCTTTTTCAAGGCGTTTTACAGTCTCCGGGGAAGGATGTCCGTATGTGTTTGCTTCTGAACAGGAAATTACGGATACTTCCGGCTTTATTTTATCAAGAAACGCCTGACTGGAAGAATAGCCGGAGCCGTGGTGTCCCACCTTCAAAAACTCCACATCTGAAAGAATTGAAAGCAGTTTTTTTTCTGTCTCTTCTCCTATATCCCCTGTAAACAGCCCGCGAAAATCCTTATAAGAAAAAAGAAATACTACGGCATCTTCATTTACGTTTTCCCCCAATGCGCCCTTCTCCGGAGAAAGAACGGAAATTTCTCCCTCTCCTATGCGGAAAGCATCTCCTTCGTTTGCCGTATACACCTGGATTCCCGATTTTTCTGCAAGACATTTAATTTCCTTCCACACCTTCGGTTTTTCACTGATTCCAGGAAGAATGAGATTGCCGATTTTAAGAGAAATCAGTCCTTTATCCATGTATTCCAGGATTTCCCTCACTCCGCTTATATGGTCCTCGTCTGTGTGTGAAATAAAAACAGCGTCCACATAGGAAATCCCCTGATTTTTCAAAAACGGAAGAAGCTGATACTGTCCAATATTCTTTTTATTGCTGCTGCCACCGTCAACGAGAAACACTTCTTCTGTAGGAAGCTGCATCGCAATGGCATCTCCCTGTCCAATATCAAGACAGGTTATTTTCATATATTGCCTGTCTCTTTGGCTTATTACAAAAAGAGCCAGGCTAAGAAGCACGAGAAATCCGACTTTCAAAGCCCGAAGTGTACACACATTTTTCACCTGCTTTTTCAAAAGAAAACCTGCCGCACCTGTAAGAAAAAATAAAATCACATAATAAATCACTATCTGCCAGATTTCAGGCTGTCCCGGCGTCCATGTACAAAAAGGCAGGGTTGCTCCAAAACTGCAAAGCTTATTGTATCCAAAAAGCACAAGCCTTCCCGGAATGGAAACCCACACAGCAACACTGGGAAATACACAGCCAATTAAAGCAGTAAAAACGCCGCTTACAAGAACAATTCCCACAGTCGGCAGCACAAGAAGATTCAAGAAAATCCCGATTATGGAAACCTCTCCGTAAAACCACAGCATAACAGGAAGAGTGGTAAGCTGTACACAGACAGAGCCTATAAGACTTTTTAAAATTTTGTTTTTTATTCCCCAAAACTTTAAAAATACAGGGAGCACTGCACCTACTCCAAGAACGGCCCCAAAAGAAAGAAGAAAGCCGGTGTTATATAGATATGCCGGAGATTCCAGCAGAAGAATCATAGCTGACACAGAAAGGGCAGTCATCATATCGTAAATCCGTCCCAGAATTTTTGCGCCTGCTGCAATCAAAAACATAGAAACAGCCCGCATAGCGGACACGCTTCCCCCTGTCATTTCTCCATAGAAAATCATGACAGTAAGAGAAAAAAAGCCTGCGCTCCAGATACCAAGACCTGACTTTTTCAAAAGCTCGTAAAGTCCCATTCCGAGAAGGCTGATGTGAAGACCGCTGATCGCCAGAATATGAATAATCCCTGCCATCTGATAACGCATCTTTGTTTCTTTTGGAAGCTCCCCCTTTTCCCCCAGAACCATTGCGGAAAAAACAGGGGCAGACTCCCCTGCAGTACGTTTCAGAACACTGTTTAAATGTTCCCGGATTTGAAATAAAAGAGTCTGATACACATTTCCCTCTTTTCCTTTTTTCAGAACCACTCCTTTTTTTACAGAATAATATGTATGCTCACAGGCGTAATACTGTCTTTTATTAAATTCTCCCGGATTTCGGGGAAAAGGAAGCTCCTCAAGAATGCCGGCAACGCAAAGATACATTCCCGGTTTTAATTCTTCTTTTTTCTTTAAATATACAATTATATTTTTAATTGGAAATTTTTTTGATTTGTAAATAAGATATGATTGATTCAGACTGACTGTCTGAGAAAACTCGGTATCCCGGAAGTTTACGACTTCTCCACATATGACACCTTCCGGGTGCTCTTTTATCCACTCTTTCAGGTAGTCCGGCAGTGGATTTCCCCGTATAAAAGGAAATCCAAACCAGTCTCCTGCCGCCAGAAAGAGCATCAGAAAAAGACATACCAGACAAAGGGGGCGTTTTGTCATTCTTCTTTATCCTTTCCGGAAATAATATCCTCATTCCATTTATAGAAGTTATAAAGATTCATATTTTCACGAAAAACCACTTCTCTCTGCCCTGAAACGGAAATCTCCACCTTCTCTGCCCCACAGGCTGCAAGAGCAGTATTCACAACCGAATATACCGGAATGCTTTCTTCTACATTTGTCAGCGCATAATCCACAAATACAGGATTAAAATCAACGTAACATGCGCCATCTGCCACTGTAACATTTAAAAGCCTGGTATCCTCCGGTATGGTCTGAAAATGGTTTTCTTCCATCGGCCCTTTCGCAAGCTGTTCAAGAGCCACCCGCACCTTTGGAATATTATGTCTGTAATATACTTTCCGTTTTTCTTCCACAAGATGCTTTCCCTCTTTATCTGTAAAATAAAGAGTAAACGTATCTGAGCGGTAAGTTCCCATATCTTTTGAGGAAACTTCCGCAAAGGTATTCTCATTCATTTCCCCTATCGGCTCTTTTTTTGAATTTTTCAGTTCTTCCTGCCCGATGTAAAATTTCACGGCCTCTATTCCCGGAATCTGCACAAGTGTTTTTACGATTCCGGCTCTTGTTAGCACCTCTCTTGCTGCGCTCATCTTTTTATATCGGCTGTTAAATTCCACACTTAAAACAGTATCCGCAATTTGATAAGAGGTAATTTCTACGTCTTCCGGAAGAAGGCTGATTCCGGACAGGATGTCCTCTTTTGCATTTAACCGGCTCATAAGGTCCGGAAGCATAAAATCTGCCGTCTCCTCTTTCGGAGCGTAAGCCTCACTTTCCAGACCTGTCTCCGATGAATTCAGATAATAAAAACGATATTTGCTGTCTTCCTCCTGTCTGGATTCTTCCTCTATGGTACAGCCCGAAACGGCAATACAGAGAATCAGAACAGGAAGAAGCAGCTTCCATATTTTCTTCACCGCTGCACCTCCTATGGAATATATGACAGAGGAATGCGGACGGAAAATGTAGTTCCCTCCCCTTCCTTACTGAATACTTTAATCGTTCCGTGGTGCATGGCTATTGTACTTCTTGTAATGGCAAGTCCAAGACCTGTTCCGCCGATTTCCTTTGAATGGGATTTATCCACACGATAAAAGCGCTCGAAAATCCGCTCTATAGACTCTTCCGGAATACCCATTCCCGAATCTGCCACTGTCACATAAAAATACTTATGGTCTGCGTCCAGTGAAACACGAACCCAGCCTTCGTCTACATTGTACTTAATTCCGTTCTCCACAAGATTGCTTACTGCGAGAGTGAATTTCACTTCATCAACATCTGCCTCCACAGGCCGGAAACAATCAAGAATCAAATCAATATTTCGCATATCTGCAATAGGACGAAGGCGTTTTAAAATATCCTCCAGAAGATGGTTAATGTCCATATGAGAAATATTTATATTATCTGCCTTCTTATCCATTTTTACAAGGGTAAGAAGGTCGGAAATAATCTTATTCTCCCTGTCAATCTCCGCAGTAATATCAGAAAGAAACTCCTGATAAAGCTCTTCCGGAAGACCCTCCTGGCCTACAAGAGAATCTGCAAGCACCTTCATGGAAGTCATCGGTGTTTTCAGCTCGTGAGACACGTTGGAAACAAATTCCTGTCTTGATTCATCCAACACCTTCATCCGTCCCAGCATCTTGTTAAATGCATCTGTGATCAGGGCTGTTTCTGTATAATCCGGCACGGAAATATCTTCATTCTGATAACCGTCTGTCAAATCCTCGATTGCTTTTGTCACTCTTGCAAAAGGCTTTACAAGAATCGTAGAGAGGATATATCCGAGAAAAATGGAAAGCACAATAATGCATCCAATAATAAGAACCTCTCTCTGTTCCAGCGCGTCAATAGTCGCCGCAATCTCACTTGTGGAAACAGTCACAAGCATGGCTCCCTGAAGCTGTTTTACATCAGGGCTTACAATAGGAACTGCCATCTGCAAAGTCTGATTTCTGCTGTCAAAACGCTCCGGCTTCTTTCCCTGAAAGCACTTTACCACAAGGGGAGAAATAAGTGTCTTTCCCTCGTCTGCACCGTACGTATCTTTTACTACTCTGAAGTCCCTGTCTACAAGAATAATTCTTCCGCTGTAAATATTAGACAACAACTCCAGTTTGCTGTTCACAACCTGCGAGCTGGAGTTGTTCAGATAATTTTCCTGTATTAACAGGCTGCACAAAATGTCGCACTGGCTTCTCACACTTGCACTTCTGTTTGCAATGGCTTTATCCTCATAGTTTGTGATAACCGTTCTTGTTACAATGACACTTGGCACAATTCCCAGAATGATCAGAATAATCAGAATACGAAAGCGAAGACTTTTAAAAAAATTTTTCTTTGCTTTTTCCTTCATAGCTTATCTTATGCCTGGAAATAATATCCCACACCCCATTTGGTGTGCACGTATTTTGGCTCACTGGGATTTGCCTCAATTTTTTCACGGAGACGTCGGATATGTACGTCCACTGTTCTCACATCACCCGGGTATTCGTATCCCCATACAATGTTCAGCAGGTTTTCACGGCTGTATACCTTATTTGGATTAAACACAAGAAGCTCCAGAACGTCAAATTCCTTTGCCGTCAGATTGATTTCCCGTCCCGCGATAAAGACTCTTCTTCCCTCGCAGTCCATTTTCAGATCTCCGATTTCCTTTGTTTTTGCCTTTTCTTTTTCCTCACGGTCACTTCCCGCGCGGCGGATAATCGCCTTAATACGCGCCTTGACCTCCAGAATATTAAAAGGCTTTGTTATATAATCGTCAGCACCGTACTCCAGTCCCAGAATCTTATCCATATCCTCCCCCTTGGCAGTAAGCATGACAATGGGAACATTGGAAAATTCACGGATCTGCTGGCATACCTCAAATCCGTCCATCTTTGGAAGCATCAGATCAAGAAGAATAATATCGTATTTATTCTCTTTTGCCTTCTCAAGAGCTTCCTCACCGTCGTAAGCGCAGTCCACTTCCATTCCGTCCTGTTCCAGACTGAAACGGATTCCTTTTACAATCAGTTTTTCGTCATCTACTACCAATACTTTCCTGCTCATTTAATTTCTCCTTTATCCCACTTCTATTTCGTCCTTGATTTTATGAAAAGTCCCTTCCTTGATTCCCTCCACTTTCATCAGGTCTTCTATGGAAGCAAAGGGACCGTTTTCCTCTCTGTATGCAATAATTGCCTTCGCCTTGGAAGCTCCGATTCCTGTCAGGGTACAAAGCTCCGACTCGTCTGCAGTATTTAAATTTACCTTTCCTGCATGTTCCGTGCCGCTCTCAGGCACTTCGCCCTTCTCTTCTCCTGAAGACACCGTATCTGTCCGCTCCATTGTAAGCGCTTCTTCCTTTGTAGGAACATAAAGCTGTTCCCCGTCAGAAAGTCCCTGTGCGCGATTCACGTAATTCTCCGCCGCCTCAGGAAGAAATCCTCCTGCTGCCTCGATTGCCTGAAACACACGGCTTCCTTCCGGAAGGCAGAACACTCCCGGCTCTGCCACGGCTCCGCATACATCTACATATATTTCCTGTTTCTTCGGAGGCTCTGTGGCTTTCGGTGTTTCCGAGGGCACAGGCGTATTTTCCTGCTCCTCCTCTGCCGCAGCAGCCTCCTCCGATTCTGCTTCCTTTAAAAACTCCGCCTTCCTGTCGCGACAGCCTGTCATTGCCGCGCACAAAAGCCAGATACTTAATAAAGCTGCCTTCTTTTTCATGGCTGGGTCACTTCCTTTCCTGCTCGAAAAAACAAATGCCCCATTTTCATACAAACCATACCTTATTTTAACGAACTATGGAAACTTTTACAATACCAATCTTTATTTTTGCCATTTAAAAATTACAATTCCCAGAATGGCAATGAGCATTCCCATGATTTTCCGCCACTCAAAAGCAGCCTTCTCCACGCCGAACAGCCCGAAAAGCTCAATAACATAAGCCACTGCAAGCTGAGAAATCACAATAAGCATAGCTGCCTTTGCAGGCCCTAAAAGGCTCATACTCTGAATTACCGTCACCGTAATAAATGCACCAATAACCCCTCCTAAAAGAGTATACTTATTGTCTACCTGCCACAATGCCCCTATGCTTTCCCTCCCGGTAAAAAACCAGGCTGCCGCACATACAAGAAGGGCAGAAAACTGTACCCACCCTGTAGAAACCCACAGACTGCTCTGCTTCGTCACCTCTGTGTTAAACACACCCTGTACACTCATAAGCGCTCCTGAGATTAATGCAATGATAATACCCCACATAAAACATTCCTCCATATCCTGTGAAAAGGAGGCACTGCATAAGCAGCACCTCCCATTCCTGTTTTCTGTACAGTATATCCGTATTCTTCTGTTTTATGCAGGGTTTCTCACTGCTGTCTCAGTTTTTTCAGCACATTTCTGATTTTCAGAGGATTTCCGTAATGAAGTGTTCCAAAACGGAACAGCTTTGCAGCCAATATTCCCGTTATCACACAGGAACCTGCCAGAATCACTCCTGACACCAGAATTTCCCACGCAGCCACACTTCCCATAGAAATGCGGATAAACATGGCGTTTCCGGAAGTAAACGGAATAAAGGAGGCAACCTTCGCAAGAAGCCCGTTACAATCTGAAAGGCAGAACATTCCAATTAAAAAGGAAGCTACATATATAAATGTAATGGTAGAGGAGCTTTTGCTTATATCCTCTGTTTTTGAAACCATTGCGCCAAGGGCTCCGTAAATAAAAGCATAAAGAAGATAGCTTAAAATTCCAAATATAATAAAAGATATGAGTACCTTTCCCGGAATATTGAAAAGGAAATCAAGCATTCCGCCCCATTTATCCTTAAACATATGATATGCTCCGAATCCAGCTCCAAGAATCAGTGTCATTTGCAAAATTCCCGCAATAGCTCCTGCGAGCACTTTTCCAAAAATCAGGCTGTTTGGATTTACGCTTGTCACAAGAATCTCAATGGCACGGTTGCTTTTCTCTGTTGTGACTGCAACTGCAATCATCTGTCCATAGAAAAGAATCAGGAAATAAAGAATAAACACAAGAATATAGGTATACATATAATTTTTTGCGCTGTTCTTTCCAAGAATTTCCGGTGTCACACTAATCTGCATATTTTCCATAGACTCAATCTCTTCCTTTGAAATCCCTGCCTCAAGAAGCTTCTGCTCCTTAATCTCCTCAAAAAGAGCTTCCCGGAAAGTATCTGATTTTCTGTCACTCATCTCCATATCATTTACTACATAAGTGACATCTCCAACACCCTTAAGAATAAATCCAGCCTCTGTCTCTCCGTCTTTTACTGCTTTTTTGAGGGAAGTCTCATCTTCGTATACCTTCCACTCAGCAGGCATACGGAGAAGCAGACTGTCCAGATCTTTGACTTCATCTGTTGCTGCATAAATTCCAAGAGCGTCCAGATTTTCTTCTGCTTCCGCCTGCTCCTCCACCGTGTCTTTTTCTCCCAGAAGCCCCGGAATAAAAGTAGGCACAATGACAACTCCTGCCAGTAAAATGGCGAATACCACTGTTGTAATGATAAAGCTTTTATTTTTAAAGTAGTTATTCAATTCAAATTTTAATACGGTTAAAAACTGTTTCATGCTTCGTCACCTGCCTTTTCCACAAATATGTCATTAAGGGACGGCTCATATAAGCCGAAATACTCCAAATCCACGTCCTGGGCAAGAAGACCTTCCAGAATTTCCTTCTTTCTTCCCGGCTCTTTTTCTCTGATGATTACTCTGTCCCTCTGTACCTTTTCCACCTCAAGAAGATGACGCATGGTATCGGAAAGGCGTCTGGAAAGGGCATCCGGCGTCTCCTCAAGGCTTGAGAGAACGAGTCTGTCTTTTCCAAACTCTCTCTTAATCTCTTTCAGCTCTCCGCTCAGAACAACTTCCCCATGATTTAAAATAGCAATGTCCTCACAGAATTCCTCCACATAGCTCATCTGGTGACTGGAAAAAATCACAAGCTTTCCTTTTTCAATCTGCTCCCTGATTACGTCTTTTAAAATCTGGGAATTTACCGGGTCCAGCCCGGAAAAAGGCTCGTCCAGAATAATAATATCCGGCTCACACACAAGAGTCTGAGCAAGCTGAACCTTCTGCTGATTTCCTTTGGAAAGTGTTTCAAGCTTCTGTTTCGCATATTGGGAAACTCCCATTCTCTCGAGCCAGCGCTCTGTGCTTTCTTTCGCAGTTTTCTGACTTAAACCACGAAGCATTCCCATATATATAAGCTGCTCGCTCACTGTTTTTTTCGGATAAAGCCCTCTCTCCTCGGGAAGATACCCTATCTGATATTCTCTGGGAACAAACGGTTTTCCATCAAGAAGCACGCTTCCTTCTGTTGCCTTAAATACGTCCATAAGAATACGGATTGTTGTTGTTTTTCCGGCGCCGTTTCTTCCCAAAAGTCCCAGTGCACTTCCACTTTTTACCGAAAAAGAAATCCCGTGAAGAACCTCCTTCTCCCCAAACGACTTTTTCAGATTCTTTACTTCCAGCTTCATACAATTCCCCTCCTAATCTCTGTTCAGTTTTCTTTTTCTGCTTACCGTACAGAAATAACAGTATGCAGATAGCATAGCAATCCACAGAAATCCCACCACAAATATAGCGAGAAGCCCTGTCTCATAAAACAGATGCCCAAGCATTGTAACTACGGTGAGAAACGGCAGCAAAACGGACATTAAACAGTACGTCCTGTAACTGCTCTGATAAATCAGAATTTTTTCTGCCTCATCACAACTTTCCAGCCACTGTTTTTGAAATTTCATAGACGTTGGATCACCTTTTTTTGTGGGTTCCATCTTCTGGATTAGTTTTACATACCGCACCTGCCAGAAGCCCTGGTAAAAGCATCCTGCGATTAAAAGTACGGCGCCTGCAAGAACCACACTCTCTTTATTTTCCGGGTTTCTGGAAAAATCTGAATACCACAGAGCCACAAGAATGATTCCTGCCACAATGGCAATCTGGCTTCCAATAATTCCCACAGACCCGGCTTTTTCAATTTTATATTCCAGAAAATCTGCCTCTTCGTCCTCCGCTCTCTCTAAAAGAACAGACAGTTTTTTCATTCTGGAAAGAGAAGCCTCGCCCACAATTACAGCTATGGCAATATCAAGGACCATCAGAAAAATCATATTTTTCCCTACGCCTCTTAAAATCACGTCCCCCACTGCTGCCATACTGCCGGAAATGTAATTTTCAATCCCACTGGCACTGAACGCCGCGCCTGTAACAGCGCCTCCTCCTGTAAACAGAAGAAACAGCAAAGCATAATGCAGATATGTATGTTTCTTATTCTTCTCCATTTTGTTCCTCCTCAACGTAAGTAAAAATATCTTCCACCGTTACCTGACAGATTTTTGCAAGCTTCAGCGCCAGAGTGACAGACGGAGAATAATCTCCTCTTTCTATCAGACTGATTGTCTGTCTGGACACGCCTGCAAGCTTTCCCATATCTGACTGATTGATTCCAAGATGAGCCCTGTACTCCTTTAAACGATTTTCCAGTGGCATTTTACCCCCCCCCCCTCAAAAATGACTTATTTTCTTGTCAAGATGACAATTTTCCTTGTCATATTCATTCTATCATTGACAACTTTCTTTGTCAACTTGTATTTTACTACTCCTTCTTTCCCATCACAAGACGGATGTCGCAGCTTCCATTCTCTCTTCTTATAAACTGAAGTTCTCCTCCATGTGCAGCTGCAATCTGCTCTGCAATGCGAAGCCCCATAATATGAACATTTTCCTTATTTTCACTTTCTTTTCCTTCCAGTATATCTGCAATTTTTCCTGGAATCCCAGGACCGGAATCCCGGATTTCATAACATACACTTCCATCCTGGATTTTTAAAGTGGCTTTAATCCCACACCCGGAAGGGTTATGACGAATACTGTTTCCAAGAAGATTTCTAAGGGCGCGCTTCCAAAGCCCCGCATCCCCTGTAATCCTTGCCCGCTCTCCTTCCTCTGTAACAGCTGCCTCAATTTCATAATTCTGCTCCATGCCCTCATTATAAAACTCTGCCACACATTCCCGTAAAAGAATTGCCGGAGAAAATTCTATTTTATGAAGAGGCTGTGCATGATAAGCAAGCTTTGAAGTAAGATTTAAGTCCTGAATCAACTGACGGATTACGAGACTCTGGCGGCAAATCATCTCTGCCTTCTTTTTCTCCTCTTCCCCAAGCCCTTTCTCCCTGGAAAGCTCATCAGAATATCCCATAATAAGAGCAAGGGGCGTTCTGATGTCATGGGAAACTCCTGCAATCCACTCTGTTCTTGCCCTGTCTCTCTGCTCCAATTTTTCCTTTTGCTTCTGCAGAATACTGGAAGTTCTGTTTAGTTTGCCTGCAAGCTCTGAAGCCATCCCCTTTTCTCTCATTTGTACCGGTTCCTGCCTTGAAAGCCGGTCAATCCCTTCTCCCACAGGCTTTAATGCCTTGTAAAACCGCCAGCCAAGAACAAGAATAAAAAGAATAATTACAAAAATATTCAAAAAAATCCCATACTTAATATAAAAAGGAAGCTTGCTGATTTCCGAAGTACGAAACTCCCACATATATTTTGTAAACATCTCTTTCGGCCAGGCAAATACAAAAAGATTTTCTCCTTTTGACCATACGCGCACAGGATAATCACAAAGATACCATCTGGAAAAGGACGCTACATCAGAAAGGCTGTAACGCCTTGGAATCTCTTCCGGAAGCTGCCAGCTCCAGATTATCTCCCCATTTGGATTCAGAACCATCACCCATTGAAATTCTGTTTCTTCTGAAAGCGCAGTTATCCCCCTGTCAGACATGGATGCCCTTTTGTTTTCCACAGAAAGCTCACTGGAAATATCCTCCATACTGGCTCTTACCCCCACTGTCTCCCCCGATTCCATTGCCTCTTTATATCCCCAGTATAAAAATGCAGCTCCATTTGCCAAAATCATCGTAAAGATAATAAATCCTGCAGTAATACAGTATCTTCTTATAATTTTCATCATGCTTTTCATGATTTTTTCCCTGTCCCCTCTTCACTTAACCGATAACCAATTCCCCGTATTGTAAGAATCCATTTTGGATTTGAAGGCTCTTCTTCAATTTTTTCTCTGAGGTGGCGGATATGTACCATCAGCGTATTTTCATATCCATAATAGGAATCTCCCCAGGCCGCATTACAAAGTGCATCAAAGGTTACGATTTTTCCTCTGTTTTCATAAAGCTTCTTTAAAAGAGACAGCTCTTTTGCTGTAAAAAATGTTTCCTCTCCATGAAAGGTAACAGAAGCCCTGTCAAAATCCACAACTCGTTCCCCAAAATAAATAGCTGTTTCCTCTTTTTCTCCGGAAAACTGGTATGAACGCTTTAAAATCGCCCCTACTCTTAAAATTAACTCCTGAGGAAGAAAAGGCTTTGTAATATAATCATCTGCCCCCAGCCCCAGCCCGAAAAGACGGTCCTGGTCTTCATCTTTTGCAGAGAGAAATAAAATCGGCACATAGGAAATTTCCCGCATTTTACAGAAAAGAGAAAAACCGTCTCCATCTGGAAGCATCACATCAAGAATCACAAGTTCTGGTTTTTCCTCTTTAAAAATCCGTAATCCCTCTGAAACAGAATGCGCCCATATCACATTTGTATAACCGTTTTGCAGCAAAATGCGGCGTATCATCACAACAAGCTCCTGATTATCGTCTACCATCAATATTTTTCTGTCATATATATTCATAAAATCCTCCTGCTTTTTTTATTAGACTTATTATAAAAAAAATTTCCGGGAATTTCATCTCTTCCGCCAAAATTTAAGGAAAACATAAGGAAGCTTTAAGTCTCACCTAACCTTCCTCTGATATACTTCCCATATCAAAACAAAGAGGAGGAAATTCATTATGGGAACTGTCATTACAACAGATTCACTGACAAAAAAATATGGTAAAAAAGACGTAGTAAAAAACCTGGATTTAAGAGTTCCTGGAGGCAGTATTTACGGATTTTTAGGTCCTAACGGGGCAGGCAAATCTACAACTATGAAAATGATTCTTGGTCTTACCAAGCCGACAAAAGGGGAAATCACTCTTCTTGGAAATGAAGTAAATGAAAAGAACCGGCTTTCTGTTTTACGAAACACCGGCTCTTTAATAGAATCTCCTTCCTATTACGGGCATTTAAGCGGAGTAGAAAATCTTGAGATTATCTGCACCTTAAAAAATGTTCCTCAGTCAGAAATCCAACGTGTTTTAAAAATTGTCCGCATGGAAAAACAAAAAGACAAAAAAGTTTCTCAATATTCCCTTGGAATGAAGCAGCGTCTTGGACTTGCAGCCGCCCTTCTTGGAAGCCCGAAAATCCTTCTTCTGGACGAGCCTACAAACGGTCTTGACCCTGCCGGAATCCAGGAAATGCGCGAACTTATCTGCTCTCTTCCAAAACAGTACGGCATGACGGTTCTTGTATCCAGTCATCTTTTAAGTGAAATCGACCAGATGGCAACCCATGTGGGGATTATCAATCAGGGAGAATTGATTTTTCAGGATACTTTATCTGCCCTTCACAGACACAGCCGCTCCCGGCTGATTCTCAAAACAGACAACGATACGTCCGCTCTCCAAATTCTTTTAAGCTTTGGGCTTTCTGCTTTCTTTGAAGAAAAAAATCTGTGCCTGAAAGCAACTGATAATGACACAGTAATAAAAGCGGTCAGACTTCTTGTACAGTCCGGCATTGGCATTCTGCGGCTGAGCGAGCAACAGATGAGCCTGGAAGACATATTTCTTCAGTTAATCGGAAAGCAGGTGAGTTTATGAAAATTTCCCGTGAATTAAAGGCGGAAGCCATGAAAGAAAAAGGAAAACGAAATAGCCTTGTTCCTCTTTCCTTCCTCGTGCTTGTATTTTTCTGGACTTTATTTCTTTTAAAAGGAATCAAGCCTGAGGAACTTCCCTTTGGATACTCTTCTTTGCTTTATCAATATCCTGTTATGAACGCCATTCTCATCCCTCTTATGGTATCTGTTACGGCAAGCCGTATCTGTGATATGGAGGTAAAAGGGGATACCATGAAAATTTTGTTCACCCTTGAAAAACGAGGGCACTTTTTTGACTGTAAATTTCTTATGGGAATGAAATACCTTTTTATATTTTTCATAGGACAGACTGCCTTAATACCTGTATTTGGAAAACTTTTTGGTTTTACTCAAAAGCTTCCCTTAAAACAGCTTCCCCTGTTTTTTATCAGCAGTCTTTCCGTGGGAACTGCCCTCCTTCTTTTGCAGGAAATTTTATCCCTGTTTTCCCACAATCAGATTCTCCCGCTTATTGTGGGGCTTGCAGGCTCTTTTCTCGGACTGTTTTCCCTGTTTTTCCCGGAAAACATTATGAGGCTTGTACTCTGGGGGTATTTTGCAGTATTTTCCACAACAGGAATGAATTGGGATAAAACTACAAGAATTTCCACATATTACGAAATTCCTTTTCCTGTTTTTACCTTTTTCCTGTTTCTTATATTCTGTGCTGCTGCCTTTCTTCTTTGCAGGACGCTGATTCAAAAAAAGGAGGTCTGAACTATGCTGTTACGATGTATTCAGGCAGAAAACAAAAAATTAAAACACTCCATTATTTTCCTTGCCTGTATTTTTATTCCTGTAATCCCAGCCGTTATGGGCGGCTTTAACTATAGCCAGAACACAGGCATTCTTACCCATAAATGGTATTCCCTCTGGACACAGGTAACTTTATTTTATGCAAACTTTTTTTATGCGCCCCTGATTGCCCTTTACTGCTCCTACCTTTGGAGGCTGGAACATCTTCACAATAACTGGAACGTACTGATGACTTCGCCGGTTTCTATCCCATGTATTTATTTTGGAAAGCTTGCCGTTATCTTTAAGGTCACTTTGTTTACCCAGCTCTGGATTGGCGTCCTCTATCTGATTACAGGGAAATTTGTAGGATTTTCCGGATTTCCGCCTTTTGAAATCCTTACCTGGCTTCTCCGGGGAACTCTAGCCGCCATTGCCATCGGCGCTTTACAGCTTTTTCTTTCCATGATAATACGAAGCTTCTCCGTTCCCATCGGCATAGCCCTTATGGGAAGTATTATCGGATTGCTTTTCAGCAACAAAGGATTTGGCTATTTCTGTCCTTACTCTCTTATGCTCATGGGAATGAACTCGAATAAAACAGATGACAGTCTGCAGGGCGGACTTTTTCCCTTCCTTTTGTCTACCGTGATTTTCTTTCTTCTCTTCTCCATATGCAGCATTTACATTCTAAAAAAAAGAGATGTGCGGGCGTAATGTACCCGCACATCTCCTGTTGTCATTTCATGGTTATTCTATCATTCTTTTGTTACAATATCATCTACATTGTCTTTTGTTACAAGCTGGTTGTCAAGAATAACTACTTCTTCTACTTCTTCGCCTTCCAGGTAGTTGTAAGCTGTCTCTAAGATTGCTTTTCCAAGGAAGAATGGAGGCTCTGCAATTGTTGCTTCTACGCTTCCGTCTCTGATAGCGTCCATTGTCTCGTCAAGAGCGTCACATCCGCATTTTACGATTTCATCTGTACGTCCTGCGCCCTCGATTGCCTCTAATGCGCCTAAAAGCATTTCGTCATTTGCAGCGTATAATCCGTCAATTTCCGGATTTGCCTGTAAAATATTTTCCATAACGCTCATAGCTTTTGCACGGTCAAAATCTGCAACCTGACATGCAACGATTTCCATATCCGGATTTTCTTTGATTACTTCATTAAATCCTTCGGAACGGTTCTGTGCAACGTTTGTTCCCATAACACCCTGAAGCTCTACGATTTTTCCTTTTCCTTCCAGAGTATCTGCTAAAAACTGACCTGCAAGTTGTCCGGATTTGATTGCATCGTATCCGATATGAGAAACAACTTCTCCGCCGTTTGCTTCACGGTCCATAGTAAATACAGGAATTCCAGCTTCATTACAAGCTTCTACAGAAGATACGATAGCGTCGGAATCACATGTATCAATAATGATAGCATCCGGTTTCTTTGTAATCAGGTTTTCAACGTCTTTCTGCTGGATAGCCGGATCATCCTGTGCGTCTGTTACGATCAGCTCAATGCCTCTTTCATCACAGGCTTTCTGAACACCTTCTTTTACTGTTACAAAGAAAGGATTGGTCTGTGTGTTCATAGCAAGTCCGATTGTGTATCCTTCTTTTTCATCTGCCATTACAAGTGTGTAACCTGCCATTAAGGATGTTGCTGCCATTGCTCCTGCCATTAATAATGCTAAATTTCTCTTTTTCATAAAAAATACCTGCCTTTCTTTTTCTTTTTTAATTTTGTATTTTTTTATTTTTATTCTGCCTTTGCAGACAGATCTTTTACTTTCTTATCCACCAGAACTGCAATCAGGACAACTGCACCTTTTACAATATTCGTTGCATGTGGATTCACATTCATAAGAGTGAGGATATTGTCAATAATACCCATAATCATTGCACCTACAACTGTAGGCAGAACAAATCCGCTTCCACCGCTTAAACTTGTTCCTCCAAGGATAACTGCTGCGATAGCATCCATCTCGATTCCCTCACCGCTTGTAGACTGTGCAGAACCAAGACGCGCTGTAAGAACAATCGCTGCAATACCACTCATAAGACCATTAAATACGTATACCATCCATTCTGTATACTTTACACGGATACCGGATAATCTTGCTGCTTCTCTGTTTCCGCCGAAAGCATATACATTACGTCCGAAGCTTGTCTGTGTCAGAAGATAATGTGCAATCAGATAAAGAATCAGAAGCAGAATAACCGGAAATGGGATTCCTGCTACTACACCTTTTCCAATAAATTTATAAGAATCTACTTTAATGGAAATCGGTGCGCCCTTTGTGTAAACAAGTACACATCCTCTTAAAAGAGTCATCATTCCAAGTGTTGCGATAAATGGAGGAATTTCACACTGTGCAACAAAAAATCCATTTGCTGCTCCACATAAAATTCCAATTCCCAATGCTGCCAGAACTGCAAAAACTGCATTTCCTGTGCTTGCCATAATACCAGCGGCAATCGCGCCTGCAAGACCAACAACAGAACCTACTGACAAGTCAATTCCGCCTGTAAGAATTACAAATGTCATTCCACATCCAACAATACCAGCTACGGTTATCTGTTTAATAACGTTAAACAGGTTCGCCACACTTAAAAAGCTATCTGATAATATAGATGCAAAAACGCAGATTACTGCCAGAATCAAAACAGATCTGTAAATATTTATTTGATTAATTACCTTCTTTTTTGTTTCTTTATTCATCCTCATTCACCCCGCCTGAAGCCTGCGCCAAAATTGTTTCCTGACACATTTCTTCTTTTGATATTTCAAATACTGTTCTTCCTTCTCGCATAACTATAACTCTGTCGCTGACTCCGATAAGCTCCGGAAGATCAGTAGAGATAATAATAATGCTTTTTCCCTGTTTTGTAAGCTCATCCATAATCTGATAGATTTCCGCTTTTGCACCTACATCCACACCGCGGGTAGGCTCGTCCAGAATAAGAATTTCCGGATGTGCTTCAAGTACTTTTGCAAAAACTACTTTCTGCTGATTTCCACCGCTCAATTTTCCTACAAGCTGTTCCGGAGAACTAAGTTTAATGTTCAGAGATTTGATTTCCTGCTGAACCCGCTCTTCTTCCTCTTTTTTATCCAACCGGATTCCCTTCATCAAACTTTTTAATGATGACATGGAAATGTTTTCTCTGATACTTCTTCCAAGAACAAGCCCTTCCTGCTTTCTGTCATCTGATACAAAGCCGATTCCCGCTTCCAGAGCTTTTCTTGGATTGGAGCAGTCTTTTTTCTGTCCGTGAATGTAAATTTCACCCTCATCTTTCGGAAGCGCCCCATATATAATCTTGGAAAGTTCGATTGTTCCAGAACCTAACAGTCCTGTAAGTCCCAGTATCTCGCCCTTATGAAGAGTTAAATTTACATGGTCTACACCGCGGCTTGTCATATTTTTTGCCTCAAAGACAACCTCGCCCGGTACATATGCTCTCTTAGGATAAAGATTATCTACATTTCGTCCTACCATCAGAGATACTACTTCATCGTAGTCTGTCTCCTGGATTTCTTTTGTAGCAACATATTTTCCATCACGGAATACAGTCAGACGGTCTGATATTTGGAAAATCTCATCCATTCTGTGGGAAATATAAATAATTGCAATTCCCTTTTGCTTCAGTTCTTCTATGATTTTAAATAAAATCTGGATTTCCTCGTCTGCAAGAGCAGCCGTAGGCTCATCCATAATAATGATTTTTGCCCCGATTGTTAAGCACTTGGCAATTTCTGTCATCTGCGCTTCTGCTACAGTCAGATGTTTTACTTTCGTTTTTTCACTGAATTTTAACCCCAGCTTATTTAAAACATCTCCTGAATCTTTATATAATTTCTGCCAATCCACTTTTCCCGGCCGTTTCTGAGGCAGACGTCCCAGATACATATTCTCTGCTACGGAAAGCTCCGGAACCATATTGAACTCCTGATAAATCATGGCAATTCCTTTTTCTTCCGCATCTTTTGTAGAATGGAATACCACTTCTTTATCATCTAAATACATATGACCTGAAGTATACGGCTGCGCTCCTGCGATAATTTTCATAAGTGTTGATTTTCCTGCACCGTTTTCTCCACACAGAGCATGAACCTCTCCCTCACGTATATCAAGATGCACACCATCCAAAGCCCGCACACCAGGAAATGTTTTCACAATGGATTCCAGTTTTAATACCGTTTTGCCCATCATAAATTTTCTTCTCCTTTAATATGCACATCCACATACAAGCACAACATTTGTGTAGCCTGTAAATTCTCCTGTTAATATAATCGCTTTTGCCTTCTCACTCATTTCTTTTAATTCTGTATGTGGAATATAAGAAACGGGAAGATTTTCCGGAAGAAGAGCCTTTGCTTTTTCATGAAATTCCGGTGTTACACTTAAAGCTTCATCTGCAAAAACTGCTGCTTCTACTGTAATGGCTTTTAAAACCTCTTCCAGAACTTCCAAATATCCCGGACTTCCTGCCTTCCATCCTAAATCTACTCTTTCCACGCCCTTTGGAATTGGAAGACCGGCATCACCGATTACCAGCATATCCTTATGGCGAAGCTCAGCAAGTACACGGCACAACTGTGGATGAAAAATACCCTCTTTTAACATCTCTATCCCTCCCGATATTACGCGTTCTCTTTAATAAACTGTTCAATTTCTTCTCTTGTAGGCATTGCCGGTGTTGTTCCAAGACGCTGTACTGCAACTGCTGCAAGTGCATTTGCAAATCCGGCTGCTTCCCACAAATCTTTGCCCTCTGCCAAGGCAGCTACAAGACCGCCGTTAAAAGCATCTCCTGCTCCGGTTGTATCAATTGCCTCTACATGATATGCAGGAATAATCTCTCTTTTTTCTTTCGTTGCAATATATACTCCGCGTCCTCCAAGTGTAATAAGAACATTTTCCACACCTTTTTCAAAGAACCAGTCGGCAGCTTTATCTGCATTTTCTTTGGAATCAACAGGGATTCCTGTAAGAATTTCAGCCTCAACTTCATTTGGAGTAATCAGATATATTTTCTTCAGTATTTCATCTTCTATAGGCTGCACTGGAGCTGTATTTAAAATAACCTTTACATTATTTTTATGTGCAATATCAATGATACGGTCCACTGCGGATACATTTGTTTCCAACTGTGTTAATAAGTACTCAGAATCTTTCAGTACATCTGTAAGGGAATCTACTTCCTCATCTGTAATCGTATTACATGCGCCTAAAAGTACTACGATTTCATTCTGACTTGTATTTTCATCTACCAGAATCAATGCGCATCCTGTCTCTGCTTCTTCTGTTACAAAAACGTGATCCTGTTTCATATTCAGCTCTTTCATTGCATCTAATGCAACATTTGCAAAAGAATCTTTGCCAAGCTTTGTTACCATTGTCACATCTGCTCCTGCTTTATGTGCAGCAACCCCCTGATTGAAGCCTTTTCCGCCAGGACCCATCTTAAACATGCTTCCCTTTACTGTCTCTCCTGGAACAGGTAAATGCGGAGTTCTTCCCATCAAATCAACTACAAAACTTCCAAATACTGTTACTTTCCCCATTTTTCTTCCCCCTTATTTATAACAGGACTACACCATTTCCTGCGCCGATTCTGTCTGCTCCTGCCTCCAGCATCTTATTTGCATCTTCCGGTGTACGGATACCTCCGCTTGCCTTTACCTGTGCACGTTCGCCTACAGTCTCCCGCATTAATCTTACATCCTCCGGTGTTGCACCGCCTGTGGAAAATCCGGTAGATGTTTTTACGAAAGCTGCTCCTGCTTCTACTGATAAAAGACATACTTTTCGTTTTTCTTCATCTGTAAGAAGGCATGTTTCTATAATAACTTTTACAATTGCCGGTTTGGAAGCTTCTACAACTGCTGCAATATCTTCTTTTACGAAGTCGTAATTTCCATCTTTTACAGCTCCGATATTTAAAACCATATCTACTTCCTCAGCGCCTTCTTCCACTGCATGTTTTGCTTCAAAAGCCTTTGCAGCAGTTGACATTGCTCCAAGAGGAAATCCTACAACACAGCATGTTTTTACATCTGTACCCTTTAACTCTTCTGCAACCAGCGGAACATGGTATGTATTTACGCATACAGAAGCAAATCCATATTCTTTTGCCTCTTTGCAGTATCTGCGAATCGTTTCTGTTGTTGCCTCCGGTTTTAACATAGTGTGATCAATTTTGTTTGCGATAGTATTCATAATTTCCTCCTTATAATTTTGAAAATTCTTTTTTTGCAAACGTTTACATTTTATGAAATAAAAAAATGTTAACGTTTACATTTTTGTTATAAAAGAAAAATATGGTTTTTTATCTTCCATATTTTTCTGAACCTCTTAAAACAACTTCATAGGGAACATAAACCTTTCTGGAATCCCCTTTCATGTTTTCTCCGTCTTTTACCATATCAAGTTTCTTCAGCAAAAGCTTCATAGCTTCTCTGCCCTGCATTCTTGCATCTCTTTCTATTGCAGAAAAAGGATACTCGATAATATTTAATGCAGCAATGCCGTCAAATCCCATTACTGCAATATCTTTTCCCGGAATCAGATGATGTTCCGTAAGATATTTCAGGCAGCCCAGAGACGTAAAGTTATTCACACAAAAAATAGCGGTAGGCGGTTCAGGAAGAGATAATAAATATCCTGTCTGCTGATACGCTTTTTCTATCATGAAATTACCGGAAACCTGATATTCCTTTCGGACAGGAAGATTGTTATCTTCCATTGCTTTTATATATCCTCTGAGACGCTCTTTACCTGGAAGAGATTTCCCCGGACCTGTTATAATGGCAATTTTTTTATGTCCTTCATGAATCAGCGCCTGTACTCCATCATAAGCGCCCTCGAAGTTTTTTACAAAAATCCCATCAAACTGTCTGCCCTCAAGATTCCGGTCAATAAGCACTACTGGAACTCCTGACTTTTCCAAATGCTGAAGCTCCGCTGCTGTCACTTCATCGTGGTCAGATACAGGTGAAATCAGAAGACCCTTCAGCCGTTCACTGGCTACTACTTTTAAGTAGTCATGTTCCACTTCATTTCTCTCATCTGTATTAAAAAACAAAATATTATAAATACTTTGCTCTGTAATTTCTGTTATACCCTGAATCACATCAGAAAAGAACTCATTTTTTATATCCGGAAGAATTACACCAATGCTGAATCTGTCCTTCATACATAAGCTTCTGGCAATCGCATTTGGAACATAATTATATTCGTCTATTACTTCCTGAATTCTCTCCCTTGTTTCTTCTTTTACCTTACCTGAATGATTGATGACTCTGGATACTGTAGCCGTTGACACTCCTGCTATTTTTGCAATATCTATAATATTCATTCTGCCTTCATCCCTCATGTCTTATGTATTACAAGAAAAATGTTAACGTTTACATTTTTGATACTACCACACATTACCATATTTGTAAATCATATATTTCCTTCTTTTGTCACTTTCAGCATTACCACCAAATATCATGAACATATTTTATGCAATTCATACAAAAGCAACCCCGTTCCATAAACTCTTTCCGTTTTTAAAACAAGGCAATTTTATATAATCTGATTACTTTTTATCTTTCACACTTCCGCAGCCGGAGCAATTTCCGCTGCAGTCACAGCCGCAGCATCCCCCTCCTTCTTTTTTCTTTTTGTACATACGATACAGAACAAAACCTCCGTATCCAAATATAATGGCAAGAATCAAAAAATTTATCATTTTCTTTCACCGTCTTTCTGTTTTTTATACGTATAAACCATATTCAGCTCTTCGTCCTCTGTATTTAATCTACCAGTACCATATCCGGATTTGTTTTAAAATACATCGCCCTTGAAATTTTGCTTTTTTCCAGATAGTGATTCTCCTCAAGATTTCCAAGTACCTGTTTTCTCAGATATGTGGAATCACTTATTCCCAGATATTCCGCAATTTCTGAAACCTTATGCGCCTGATAGTAGCAGTAAGAAAGCACCTTTTCATCATAACCTGTTCCATTTGGAACCGGAGCAAAGGTAAGTACAGGAATGGAACTGTCCTCAATGCCGTCCATATATGTCAGGTCCGGCAATACCAGTGTAAAATGGTCAGATGAAGAAAAAATATATGGACAGTGCGCTTCATCTTTCCCCGAATATTCTTCTATGATTTTATCAAATCCTGTACCTGCTGCCTCCATGACATTACAGCTTACCAGAACTGACGTAATCAGCTCATTTCTCCTTTTTGAGATAATCCCTGACAAATCGTAGGTTTTTCCTAATTTCTCTCCTCTGTAAAAGCTGCCTGGTGATGATATTTCCAGCCTGTCTTTAAACATATCTACCTGTATCTGTGTTCCATCGAGAAAATAATCCCGGTGTGCAACCGCATTAATAACTCCCTCAAATAAAGCTCTCGGAGGATAGGCATCAATATTCTTTCTTGTATTTTCCAGCTTTATCATAGAGTGGTTCATTCTCTGTGTCACAAATTCCATAATATAATTTATCACAGAAATAATATTTCCATGAAAACGGTTGATTGTGACAATCCTCTCGCTTCCCTTATTGAACCCTGAAAATACCGAACACTGAACTTCCGTTTTTTTCCCCTGATAGCCATCTTCAAATAGCACTGCTCCGTTTACAAGAAAACCTTCTTCATTATAAAACCCCATAGATTGCAGAGCCTTTTCTGTCAGAGCCTTACCGTTATTATGAGCGGCATAAAATTCCCGAAGCGTTTTAAAATTTGATGCTTCATATTTTTTATCTGAAAGCAAAATATCATACTGCGTATTTTTACTTTTTACGCTCATCTCGATAATTTCTTCATAAGTTGCACCATTTGTAAATCCATCCCTTCTCATGAAAATAGAAGGAATGTTTTTATATTTCAAAATTACCGGTTTAATAACAGATTCCGGAATTTGCACATGAATAATAAATCGCTCATTTCCCTTTACTTCGTAGCGAATGAATGAGATTTTCATCTGTGGTCTTGGCACCAAATGCTCGTTGACCTGATTATTAAAATAATTACGCTCGTTATCAGCTCCTGCCCTGTCAAAACCAATCAGCTTATTTGTTTTATCCTCAACTCCAATGTAAAAATCTCCACCTGACGCATTTGCAAGCCCTGCTATACTTTTCAGCCAGCCGACAACATCTTCCCGGTTCAGTTTACCTTTACACTCAAATTTATCATTTTCCAGTTGTATATCATTTATGATTTCTTCCAGATACATAAAATCACTCCATACATTTTTCTAATTTCTTCGTAACTGTTCTGAATATTTACATTTCTTCTATCTTACTTCAAAGTCACTTCAAAGTCAACTTCAGTTTTACTTCAAATAAATTTCAGTTTTACTTCAAAGTCACTTCAAACAAATTTCAATTTACTTTGAAGTACATTCTATTATACCCGCCATAATCACTGTTTATGAAAAAAATCCCACTTATGCTTTAAAAGCAGGTGGGATTCTTCAAATTCAACTGTCTGTTTTTCACAAACCATCATATACAAAACACTTATTCAGTATCTCTTCCATCTTTAGAATATCTTCCTTCCGGATTACAAGTGGCGGCACGATTCTCAGAACATTCTCTCCTGCGGAAATCACAAGAAGTCCTTCATCCAGAGCCTTCTTTACCACCTCGCCGACAGGGTATTCTTTTTTCAGCACAAGTCCCTGCATAAATCCCATTCCACGGCGTTCAAGAACACAGTCATGGTTTGCTGCAATCCTGTCAAGCGCATCCTCAAGAAAAAGGATATGCTCCTGTACATGCTTTAAAATTTCATCTTTTTCAAAAATATCAAATACCTTGCTCACTGCAGCACATACAAAAGGATTTCCTCCGTACGTCGTGCCATGATCTCCCGGAACAAGAGAAGACTTTGCTGCCTTTTTTCCGAGAACAAAGGCGCCTACGGGAACGCCGCAGCCAAGAGCTTTCGCACAAGTCATTATATCCGGTTTTACGCCGTACGCCTGCCATGCAAAATAATTTCCTGTTCTTCCCATTCCGCACTGGATTTCATCAAAAATCAGAAGAATATCTTTTTCGTCACAAATTCGGCGAAGTTCATTTAAAAAATCCTGTTCTGCCGGGAAAATTCCTCCCTCTCCCTGCACTGGTTCCAGAAGAATGGCACAGGTTTTCTCTGTGATTTGTTCTTTCACACTGTCTATATCATTAAAATCGGCAAATTTTACACCGTCCATAAGCGGTTCAAAAGGCTCGCGGTAATGAGCGTTTCCTGTTACGGAAAGTGCACCGATTGTCCTTCCATGAAAGGAATGATTCATAGCAATAATCTCATGTCCGCTGTGTCCGTCACGAATATACGCATACTTTTTTGCAGCTTTCAATGCGCCCTCAATCGCCTCTGTTCCGCTGTTTGTAAAAAATACCTTTTCAAGTCCCGAAGCTTTTGCAAGTTTTTCCCCTGCCTCTGCAATGGGCACATTATAGTAAAGATTTGATACGTGAAGCAGCTTATCTATCTGCTTCTTTAACGCCTCATCATAACCCGGATAATGGTATCCAAGCGCGTTTACCGCGATTCCCGCTGCAAAATCAAGATATTCTTTTCCCTCTGTATCATAAAGGCAGACGCCCTCTCCTTTTTCAAATACTACGGGAAAACGGTTATATGTATGAAGAATATACTCCTCCGCCTGATTCATTTCCTCAGTCATGGTCATACTTTTCACCGTCCTCCCTTAAAATTGCAGTTCCGATTCCTTTATTTGTGAAAATTTCCAGAAGAAGGCTGTGCGGAATTCTTCCGTCCAGAATATGAACTCTGTTTACGCCTTCTTCAATAGCATGAATACAGTTCTGGAGCTTCGGAATCATTCCGCCGCCTACGTATCCCTCCCCAATCATATCTTCCGCCTCGTGTACGTGCAGCTCGGAAATCAAACTGGAAGGATCGTCCTTATCCTTATACACTCCTTCAATATCTGAAAGAAATGCAAGCTTTTCTGCGTGAACTGCCTTCGCAATGGCGCAGGCAGCATCGTCCGCATTAATATTATAAGTCTGAAACTCCTCGTCATATCCCACCGGAAAAACAATAGGAAGGAAGTCATTTTCCAGAAGATCGTAAAGAATCTGCGGATCTACCTTTGTAATTTCCCCTACAAATCCTATGTCTTCTCCGTCTGCCATCTTCTTTTTACAGGAAAGAAGTCCTCCGTCCTTTCCGCTGATTCCCACCGCCTTCACACCAAGCGACTGTACAAGAGTCACAAGCTCTTTGTTGACTTTTGCAAGAACCATCTCCGCAATTTCCATTGTATCTTTATCTGTCACCCGAAGACCGTTAATAAACTTCGGCTCCATACCGACCTTGCCTACCCAGCGGCTGATTTCCTTTCCTCCGCCGTGGACAATGATAGGTTTAAAACCGACAAGCTTTAAAAGAACGGCATCTTTAATTACATTTCTTTTTAATTCCTCGTCCAGCATGGCGCTTCCGCCGTACTTAATTACCACAATTTTCCTGTTAAACCGTTGTATATATGGAAGCGCTTCAATAAGCACCTCCGCTTTTTCCAGATATTTATGATTTACCATCTCATCTTCCCCCCGTTTAGCTTCTGTAATCTGCGTTAATTTTTACATAATCATAAGTGAGGTCGCATCCCCATGCTGTTGCAGAGGCATCTCCCATTTTCATGTCTGCAATGGCAGTCACTTCGTCCTCTGAAAGAATTCTGGTTGCTTCTTCTTCGCTGTAGCCTGTAGAAACGCCGTTTTCGATAATCTTGATTTTTCCTGCCCTGCTCTCAAAATAAAGGTCCACTTTTTCCGGGTCGAAAGAAACACCGGAATAACCGAGAGCACAGAGAATCCTGCCCCAGTTTGCATCGTGCCCGTAAATCGCCGCCTTTGTAAGAGAGGAGGTTACAACTGATTTGCTTAAAATCACTGCTTCTTCCTTTGTTGCCGCTCCGATTACTTTTACCTCAAAAAGAGCAGTTGCTCCTTCTCCGTCTCCTGCGATTTTTTTTGAAAGAGTTGTATTTACGTAATTTAAAGCTTTTTTAAATGTTTCATAATCTGCATTTTTCTCTGTGATTTCCTCATTTCCTGCCATTCCGTTTGCAAGAAGAAGCACTGTATCATTCGTGGAAGTATCTCCGTCTACGGAAATCATATTGTAGGTATCTTTCACATCCTCCTTTAAGGCTTCCATAAGAAGCTCCTTTGAAATCGAAATATCTGTAGTCACAAAACCAAGCATGGTGCACATATTGGGATGAATCATGCCGGAGCCTTTACACATTCCGCCTATCGTTACGGTTTTTCCTCCGATTTCTATCTCAACCGCCACTTCTTTATGCACAGTATCTGTTGTCATAATGGCTTTTGCCGCATCTGTCCCCGCTGAAATCTCTCCGGAAAGAACCGGCTCCATCATTTTTATCCCGTTTTTGATTTTATCAACAGGAACCTGCATCCCAATAACTCCTGTAGAGGCCACAAGAACACTGTCCGGAGAAATGTTCAGGATTTCCGCCGCTGCGTCTGCTGTCTCCTTACAGTATCCGTATCCTTCGTCCCCTGTGCAGGCATTTGCAATTCCGCTGTTACAGATAACAGCCTGAGCGTAAGGCTGTTCATATACTACCTTCTGATCCCATTTTACAGGAGCCGCTTTCACTACATTTGTTGTAAAGGTTCCTGCTGCCTTACATGGAACGGAACTGAAAATCATCGCCATATCCGTCCGTCCCTTATATTTAATCTCTGCTGCTGCAGACGCTGCCAAAAATCCCTTTGCAGCCGTTACACCGCCTTTTATTTCCTTCATATCGCTTCCTCCTACGGACACATGGGAACTTTCATAAGTCCCTCTGTCTCTTTTAATCCAAACATCAGATTCATATTCTGGACTGCCTGACCGGCTGCCCCTTTCACAAGATTATCCATTGCGCCCATCATAATAACACGCCCTGTTCTCTCGTCAATTTTAAAATTCACATCTACAAAATTGCTTCCTTCCACCCATTTTGTCTGGGGACATACATCACGCTCCAACACGCGGATAAATGCTTCTTTCTCATAATATTTATCATATGCAGCCTTTACCTCCTCATAGGAAACTTTTTTTGTAAGAGAAGCGTACGCTGTAATCAAAATTCCTCTGTTCATGGGAATCAGATGAGGAGTAAAGTTCAGAAGCACCTTCTGTCCGCAGGCATATCCAAGCTGTTCCTCAATCTCAGGTGTATGGCGATGGGAAGCAACGCCGTATGCCTTGATATTTTCATTTACCTCACAGAAAAGGTTATCTACTTTTGCGCCTCTTCCTGCTCCTGACGTACCGGATTTTGCATCAATAATAATCGTAGCCGGGTCAATCAGCCCTTCCTTTAATAAAGGATAAATGGAAAGTGTGGAGCAGGTGGGATAACATCCTGGATTTGCCACAAGCCTTGCTCCTTTTATCTGCTCTCTGTTAATTTCACAGAGACCATATACAGCCTCCTCTATAAACTGCGGAGCCTTATGAGAAATCCCATACCACTTTTCATAAGTAGCTACATCTTTAATACGGAAATCCGCACTTAAATCAATGACCTTTGTTTTGGAAAGAATTTCTTCATTAATAAGAGAAGCGCAAAGCCCCTGAGGCGTTGCAGTAAAAATCACATCTGCCTCTTCTGCAAGCGCCTCCATATTGTCATCCATACACTTTGCATCTGCCAGTTTAAAAAAATTCTGATAAATATCTGCATACTTCTTATCTATATAACTTCTGGAACCGTACCACACGATTTCCGCTTCCTTATGTTCAAGAAGAAGTCTCACGATTTCATTTCCCGCATAGCCGGTTGCCCCGATAATTCCTGCTTTTATCATAATTCAGGTCCCTCCCTTATATCTGCATAAACATGAATGTTTCGTGTATGCTATTATACATCTTAAATGTATATTATGCAACTTATTTTTTTATCTTTTGCGCAAAATCGTTATATTTTGTGCAGTTTTCAAAAATACCTTCTTATATAAACAAACTTTTTATGCAAAAATTTTCTTATTTTTTCCATTTTAGGTATTGCATATTTATGAGAATGGGTGTATATTATTCATTGTCAACAGACAACAACCATTGAACATTTAAAAAATACCCGGTCTTCTGACCCCGGCATTTTTAATTAAAATCCAGGAGGAATATATTATGAAAGAAAAAGTTATTTTAGCATACTCTGGCGGGCTGGATACCACAGCATTAATCCCGTGGTTAAAAGAAAATTTTGATTATGAAGTTATCTGCTGCTGTATCGACTGCGGACAGGGAAATGAACTGGACGGACTGGAAGAAAGAGCAAAGCTTTCCGGAGCTTCCAAATTATACATCGAAAACATCATCGACGAATTCTGCGACGACTACATTGTTCCATGCGTACAGGCAGGTGCAGTATATGAGCACAAATATCTTCTCGGAACTTCTATGGCACGTCCGGGAATTGCAAAAAAACTTGTAGAAATCGCACGGAAAGAAGGTGCCACTGCTATCTGTCACGGAGCAACAGGAAAAGGAAACGACCAGATTCGTTTCGAGCTTGGAATTAAAGCACTTGCTCCCGACTTAAAAATCATCGCACCGTGGCGTATGACAGATGTATGGACTATGCAGTCCCGTGAAGATGAGATTGCATACTGTAAAGAACACGGCATTGATCTTCCCTTTGACGCAAGCCACAGCTACAGCCGTGACCGTAACTTATGGCACATCAGCCATGAAGGTCTTGAACTGGAAGATCCGGCACAGGAACCAAATTACGATGACCTTCTCGTTCTCGGCGTAACTCCTCAGAAAGCGCCCGATAAAGAAACTGAGGTTTCCATTACTTTTGAAGCCGGAATTCCAAAAACATTAAACGGCAAGGCTATGAAAGTCTCTGAAATTATCGCAGAATTAAATAAACTTGGCGGTGAAAACGGCATCGGTATTATCGATATTGTAGAAAACCGTGTAGTGGGAATGAAATCTCGCGGTGTATACGAGACACCTGGCGGAACTATTCTTATGGAAGCTCACGACCAGTTAGAGGAATTAATTCTTGACCGTGACACAATGGAAATGAAGAAAAAACTGGGCAGCCAGTTTGCACAGATTGTATATGAAGGAAAATGGTTTACACCGCTTCGTGAAGCAATTCAGGCATTTGTAGAATCTACTCAGCAGTATGTAACAGGAGAAGTAAAATTCAAACTGTACAAAGGCAATATCATCAAGGCCGGCACAACTTCTCCATACAGCCTTTACAGCGAGTCTCTTGCTTCTTTCACAACAGGCGACCTTTACGACCACCACGATGCAGACGGTTTCATCACTCTCTTTGGACTTCCTCTGAAAGTTCGTGCAATGAAAATGGCAGAAGCCTTAAAAGAAAATAAATAACCAGTATAAAAACGGGACAGCAAGAAACGCTGTCCCATTTTTATACCATTTTTAAATTACCTGAATCCTCTTTTTTCTGAGCCGTTTATATACCCATTCACGAAACAGCGCGTACACCACAGATGTAAGCGGAATAAATACAAGCATTCCCACAATTCCCATAAGACTTCCTCCAACGGTAACTGCCATCAGTACCCAGATGGACGGAAGACCTACGGAATTCCCCACTACATGGGGATAAATCAGATTTCCTTCTATCTGCTGAAGAATCAGGAAAATACCAAGGAACACTAATGCCTGTATAGGATTTACCATAAAAATCAGGAAAAATCCCACCCAGCAGCCGATAAAACCTCCAAAAACAGGAATCAACGCTGTAAAAGCAATCAACACGCCCACAAGCATGGCATATGGGAACTTGAACACAGTCATAACTACAAAAAACATGCTTCCAAGAATTACAGCTTCTATACACTGTCCTGCAATAAAGCTTGCAAAAATCCGGTTTGCCAGAGTGCAGACATGAAGGACATAATTTACTGTTTTCTGTGAGAACAGAGCATATAAAGCCTTTTTTATCTGCAGCATAAGATGTTCTTTCTGAAGCAGGATATAGCAGGCAAAGATAAAGCCGATACCTACATTTACTGCCGTACTTACTATACCCGTCGTCACAGTAATGGCAGATGTCAGAATATTATTCACACCGTTTTGCAAAACATTGATAAAAGAATCCAACATCTTTTCCGGCTGAAAATCTATAGAATTTGCCCACTCCACAATCGGCGAATCCTGACTGAGGGTATGGTCCAGCCAATCCTGAAGCATGGGAATGCTTTTCTCTATCTGTTTTGCCACACTTACAAAAGTAGCTCCAAGCTCCGGAACTACCACAAGCGCTACAATCAGTACAATACATACCACAAACAGAATAGATAACAGGAGGCTGATAGGACGCCCCAACTTAATAGCCGCTTTATTTCCTTTTCTCCGTGCCTTCTCAAACAGATGCTTCTCCATAAATTTCATGGGAACATTCAAAACAAAAGCAATGGCACAGCCCAGTATAAACGGAAACATAAGCCTCCATAAAATCCCCAGATACTGCAGTACCACATCCATATTACGAACCCCTACGTAAAGAAGTACTGCAAAACCGATAAGACAAATCGCCTTTTTCATTGTATCTTTACTAATTTTAATTTCCACAGATTTCCTCCATTAATTTCCATATATACAAGTCTCAAAATTTAGTCGTCTATTTTTTTAATATCCATGTCTTTCGGAAGCACAAGACTTAAAATAATGGACACTACAAACACAACTGCAACACAGTTAGCTGAAAATACATCTTTTATTACCTGCGGGAAAATTCTCCATATATCCATCTCGCTCGCACTTGTAAAACCGATTCCTACTGCCAGAGAAAGCGCTACGATTGTAATATTTCTCTGAGAAAATCCGGCTTTTGCAACCATCTGAATACCGCTTACAAGAATTGTACCAAACATCATGATAGTACATCCGCCTAAAACGGCATCCGGAAGGCTTGCAAAAAAGTTTCCAATCGGAGGAAGAAGACCTGCAAGAATCATGCACACAGCTCCTGTCATAATTGTAAAACGGTTCACAACCTTTGTCATATTAATCAAACCTACGTTCTGACTGAAGGAAGTTACCGGAGGGCACCCGAAAAGGGAAGATACGGTACTTGCATATCCATCACATGCAAGAGAACCGGAAATTTCTTTTGTCGTAATTTCCCGATTCAGACCGCCTGCTACCATAGCCGTAGTATCTCCGATTGTCTCTGCTGCCGAAACAAGGAATATAATTACCACAGAAACAATGGCTCCGATATTAAATTCCGGCTTGAACGGAAGAAAATGCGGCAGGGAAATGATACCTCCTGACATAATTCCCGAAAAATCTACCATTCCCATAAAAATGGCAACTATGTATCCCACAACCAGACCTGCAAGTACAGATAACTGCTTCCAGTATCCTTTTGCCAGAATATTAAACAAAATACATGTCACAAGAGTAATCGTTCCAAGAATCAGGTTTTTTGCAGATCCGAACTCTTCTGTATATCCTCCGCCAAAAGATCTGGCGCCCACAGTAAACAGGGAATATCCGATAGCTGTTACAACGGATGCTGCTACTACAGGAGTAATAATTTTTCTCCAGTATTTTGCAAGAAGTCCCAGAGTTCCCTCTACCAGACCGCCTACCAGTACCGCTCCTACCATCGTCTCATACCCGTATGTCGAACCTACATAACTTAGAATAGTAACAAAAGTAAAGCTTACGCCCATTACAATGGGCAGTCTGGAGCCTATTTTCCACACTGGATACAGCTGTATCAGTGTAGCGATACCGGCAACGAACATGGCATTCTGAAGAAGTACCGCAATCTGTCCGCTTTCCAGTCCGGCTGCCGCTCCGATAATTGTGATTGGTGTAAGATTGGCTACAAACATCGCAAGAACGTGCTGCAGACCGAAGGGAACCGCCCTTCCAACAGGCACTCTTCCATCAAGACGATAAATATTGCTCATACTTACATTGTCACTGTTTCCCATAAAAACACCTCCACAACAAACATACCATCATTCCCATCCAGAGGAGTCCCCGGCTGCAAACG
>ERZ1108166.475-NODE-475-length-33499-cov-6.262199_pt1 | contig 33499 bp, 26 predicted proteins | sample MGYA00403702_ERZ1108166 | MGnify/ENA primary metagenome ERZ1108166 (study PRJEB35170, sample SAMEA104062401) | human gut metagenome | biome: human gut; feature: human-associated habitat; material: faeces | place: Denmark | collected 2012-05-01 ...
TCCATACGGAAGTTTTTTCTTCCCTTCTCCTGCACGCACAGCTCAATCATATCCATTGCCCTCTCAATTTTTTCTTCTCTGGAAACGCCGAGAAGAAGCACCTGCAGATAATCCTCGTAATTCATACCGTCCTCACTTCCTCTCCTGACAGAATCCAGACCGTTTAAAAGCTCCGGGAGATTTTCAAGAGAAAGCTGCCAGTCTGCCGCACTTTTTATAAGGGAAACTTTTCCTCCGTCAAACAGCTCCCGCACATCAAGAATACTCTCCCCAAACGCCCAGCAAAGAAGAAGCGCCGCTTCAATCACCCCCGTTGCAGGAGGAATGAGAAAGGCCGAAGCGATCGCTGCCGCAAGACTTGCCGCCTGGGCTCTTTTAGCTCCGTCTGATACAAGATGAACCATATTTACCCCTTCTCTTATAAGAAGAAGACGTTTTGCCACAAATTTTAAGTTCTCAATATCTCCCATTTTTCCGCCCAGAATATACTCTGTCTGATATTTCAGTCCACCCTGTCCGGGCGAGCTGTAATTTCCAAGCTTCTCCATAAGATACTGCTGAAAAAGAATCTGAGACGTATAGGAGACATCTGTTTTTTCCGCCTCATACATGGGCATCCCCCTTTGTTTTTCTCTTTGGGACAGAAGGCTTCCTGCCTGTATCTGCCCGTCGGACACTCCTTTATTTCCCGGAATCACAAGCTCCAGAATACCCATTTTCCGGATTCTCCGTATAATAGAAATAGGATTTACTACTTTCTGCGTCGGCGGAGCCGCCACATTGTCTTCCAGTTCTCCTCCCTCCTGATTTTTTTCCGCTTCTAAAAGAGCCTCCTCATTCTTTTTATTCGTCTCTTCCATCTCCGTATCATAATCCTCAATAATATCTCCACTTTCTGCCTGCTGTCCTGCCTGTTCCGCCTGCTCTGTCTTTTCCTTTCTGTCCTTCATTTTATCAAGAAGAAGGCTTACACCCTGGCTTCCAAGAGTTTCCTTCATGTACTGTACAACCTGATTATAAAAAGGCTCTCCTCCCTCATCCGTAAGCAGGCGATATGCGGAAAAACCGCCCTGTACAACAGAAAGCTTCTGACTGTTCTGTTTTAAAACAGGTTTTATATAGGAAGAAAAATTATCGTAAACAGAAGCCAGATCAAGACTTCCGTCTCCACAGGAACCATCCAGAAGAAACAGATCGTAATCTTTGAGCATCTCTCTGTCAAATTGACCAAAAAGAGAATACAAGCCTATATCCGCTCCGTTCAAAATCTGAGTTCTTGCAGCCGCCATTCTCACAGATTCAATCCCTGTACATACAAGAGCTGTCACAAGGCTCAAAATCAATGCAAAAAAAACGGTAATACTTCCTCTTTTTACCATAGATGTACACCTCCCTCTATTGTTGAAAAATATTGTGTTAAAAGATACCAGACATCATCAGATAGAATTGCTCTGTTTCGCGATTTTTGCAAGAATGCTCTTTACAAGCTTTGTGAGCTGATCTTTAAAAATAATCACAAGGCCTATCAGGACCACAAGGATCAGTATGATTTCCACAACGCCTACAGCTTCCTCCTCTCTCATAAAGTTTCTCACAAATCTACGCAGTTTTCTCATCTTCTCACCTCCTCCCTATGCCCCTCCATAAAAGGTCAGACACGCCGGAATCATAATTACTGCCATTACAACAAGAAGCATCAGTACCATAGGTCCCAGAAGTTTTGTGGCAGCTGCTTCTCCCAGCACCCTCGCTTTTCTCTTCCGTTCCTCCCAGGCTTCCACTGATTCCCTCTCCAGCATATCTTCCAGATGTCTGCTGCCTTTCTGGAGATTTTGTATCAGAAGCGTGGCAAATGTTTTGTATTTCACCTGCCCGCACCTCTCCCCGAATCTTCTGTACGCCTCCGTCTCGGAAACGCCGCTGTCCATCTCATAACAGACAACAAGAATCTCCTCATAGGCATACCGTTCTTTTCTGTTTTTCCTCTTTCTGTAATCACCGGCTATTTTCTGAAATGCTTTTCTTGCAGTCATACCCGCCTGCACAAGCAGCGTAAATTTCATGATCAGTCCGGGATAATCAAGAAGCATCTGCTCTCTTTTTTTCTGGATAAGCGTAAGCTCCTCCCTGCTTTTTAAGACCATAAGGGCAGCTCCCGCGACGAGAAACAACGCAGCCATTAATGTTCCGCTTCTGTCTCCCTGCTGCTCCCAGGTAAAATGCTTTCCTTCCCACTCTCTGGGAAGATAATAATAATCTGCATCTTCTTTTTCCTGGTTATATTCTGCAATCGCCTCCTGAATTTCTCTTAATCTTTCCTCCTCAGGAGAAATCTTTTCTTCCTGCGCTTCTTCTGTCTGCCCTGTCTCTTTTTCCGGAATCTGCACATGCAGATTTCCTGCTTTCTCGCCATCAACCGATACAAGAAAACGCTCCTCGTAGGCTCCTGTCTCCTCTTTTTTCAGACGGTATCCGTCAGAATATATCCTGTCTTTTCCATTTTGAAAGGTAAGAACAGCTCCCAGAAGATTTCCACAGAAAGCCACCATCAGAAACAGCTTTTTCCCCTCTTTATTTTTCTCCCCTTCTTCTGTGCGCCGTATGTTCCACCATACTCCGACGGCAGTCAGCGCCGCGAATATTATAATATGAAGCCACATATTTTCATCTCCTGTTACACTTCAATGTCCACAATCTTTGTTCCCAGCCAGTATGCGGCAAGATAAATAAAAAGGCAGATTGTCATAGCGCAGATTCCAAAAGGATTTCCGTAGAGGGTGCTTAAAAATCCCGGAGAAGTCAGCTTTAAATAAGCGATAATCCCGGCAGGCATCAGGCTCATAATCATCTGTTCCGACTTTTTGGCAGAAAGAGTCGCCTCGATTTCTTTTTTTACGTCAATTTTATCGCCAAGCATTCTCGCCACCTTCTCAAGCACCCGGTTCATATCTCCTCCTGTACGCTTCGCTGTCTTAAAAACAGAGGCAAAATTTTCAATATCCTCCACGCCGCTTCTCTCTCCAAGATCAGCAAACAGCTCCTCAACAGGAACGCTCACTCTCTGCTGGCTTTCTATGTACCGGAACTCTTTCACAATATCGGAATCCGGCTCATAAAGACGCTCCATATCTCTTGTACAGGCAGATACCGCGTTTTCCACAGAATACCCCGCCTGTACGGCTACGCTCATGGCGTTTAAGGCGTCCCGAAACTGATAATTCAGCCGCTTCTTCCTCGCCCTGATGCACTGCTTTTTCTTCCAGTCCAGAAATACAAACGGAACCGGAATCATAAAGAGAAACGCCCATGCGCTTTCGTAAAAAAGATACGCCACCCCCAGGCATAAAAGCCCGCATTCTCCCAGATATTTCAAAACCTCTTTCCCTGTAAACTGATACACGCCGTAATCCCGGTTTTTTCTCTCTTTTTCTGCTTTCATAACACAATTCCCGCCCTTTCCAGTTTTTCCCTGTTTAAAAGGGTAGCAAGCTTTATAAGCCCTTTTCCCTCTTTCCACTGATAAAGCACATTTGTCTTTATTTCTCCTTCTTCAAATCCACATACTTCTGTAATTTCCAGTACCTTTCTTGACTTATCCCGCATTCTGCCTAAATGAATGAGAATATCCACTCCTGATGCAATCTGCCTCCGTATGGCTTCCAGGGGCAGTTCCACCCCCATAAGCGTCATTGTCTCAAGACGGCTTAACATATCCCGGCTGCTGTTTGCATGAGCAGTACTTAAACTTCCCTCATGTCCTGTATTTAAAGCCTGCAGCATATCTACTGCCTCTCCACCTCGAACTTCTCCCACAATAATGCGGTCAGGCCGCATTCGAAGGGCAGAACGGATTAAATCCCGAATCGTCACTTCTGAACCTCCTTCTATATTTGCCGCCTTTGCTTCCAGACGGACAAGATTTGCAATTCCCTGTATTTTAAGCTCTGCATTATCCTCTATGGTTATCAGACGTTCATCTTTTGGAATGTATTGAGACAAGGCGCCAAGAAACGTCGTTTTTCCGCTTCCTGTACCGCCTCCTATAATCATGGAATACCTCGCCTTTACAAGAGATGCAAGAAAATCAGCGCAGGTTTTTGGAAGACTTCCAAGTGAAATAAGACGCTCCATTGTAACTGGCGTATCGGGAAAACGCCGTATTGTAAGAATCGGTCCGTTTAAAGCCACAGGGTATACGACTGCATTTACCCTGGCTCCGTTTTCCAGCCTCGCGTCCACAATGGGCATAGATTCGTTTACAACACGGTTACACTTTCCCACAATCTGCTGAATTACATCTTCCAGTTTTTCTCTGGAAGTAAATGTTTTTTCCCATTTAAACAGTCCCCCTCCTCTCTCTACAAAAATAGCGTCCGGTCCGTTTACCATAATCTCAGTTACTGTTTCGTCTTCAATCAGCTCCTGCAGTACGTCCAGTTTTCTCACAGAATAAAACAGTTCCTGGCGAAGCTCCACCTTTTCCTTCAACGAACAGCAGGTATCTTTCATATGATTTAAGATCAGATCGTCGATCATTTCCAGTATCTCTTTATCCGAAAGCTCTCTTGACATATCAAGCCGCTCCATAAGCATCTGACGGAGCCGGCGAAATATTCCTCTGCTCATTCCCGCTCCCTCCTTAAAATTTCTTTTACATAATCTCCAAGCTCGCTCCACATAAGGCTTTCCACATATGCCTCCCCGGAGCTGTTATCCATATGAAAGGGCGGTCTTACCTTTGTGATTTTCGGTAAAATCTGCGCAAAATCCCAGATACGCAGGAGATTTTCGAACTGGGCAATCTTACACACGGAAATGGTATCCGGCAATACCGGCATATAAATCCGTTTACATTTGTCCAGAAGCTGAAAAATCTCATCCACCTCACAGCCAATATCCAGAACAAGAACCTCATAGGAACTGCCCCTCACAATTTCCTCAAGAAGCTTCTCCCAGTCCTCCCACGCTGTGCTTCGCACATCCCAGGGAGTGCACACAGGCGGTATAAAATCAAGATTCCCTACTGTCTGTACCATACTGTTCATCTTATGGATCAGATTCTGGTTATCCTGTCTTACATAATACAGAAGATCGCTTAAATTGTGGTCAAAGCCTTTTCCAAGAAGTTCCTCAAATCCGGAATATTCTTCAAGGTTCAGATAAAGAACCGCCCTCTCCTTTGCCAATATCTGTCCCATCGCAAGTGCAAAAGAGGTTTTCAGGCAGCGTTTGAGCGGAGAATAAATCCCCAATATCTCAGTCGTCTTCTTCAATACCGGAAACACTGCCGGGGCAACTGCCCGTTCCTCTCCGTAACACGCCATTACCTCACGGATCACGTCAGATGAAGACTGGTACTTATACACACTGGGATATTCGTCAAGCTCAGGGGAATGCACTCCCTCCGAAAGGATCACGATTTTCCCAATATCCATTTCCCGGACCTCTCGGCACATCGCCTTTCCGGAAATTAACAGCAGCTCAATATGTGTTTTTTTCCCATATGCAATCAGGCTCTGAACTGTAGTAAACGCCTGGATTTCAAATGGTACGTTCTTTTTCTGATTCAGGTAATCCATAAAATTACAGGCATAATCCACTTCCAGGTCGCAGACTGCAAAAATATTTTTCTTCAATAGACACCTCCCGCGTACAGCACAACGCTCATAAAAACAGGTATTGTAAAGTGGAAATTTTCCGGAGACGCCACATTTCCTTTATAATACGGCTTGATTTCTCCAGTCTGAAAATATTCCCGCATATATTCTCGCAGATACCAGAATCTTGATAACACATCTCCATTTAAAATTAAAATAGAAAGGGAAATTCCTGCGCCGCAGATAACCGCATATATTATGCACGTGAGAATTTTCTTCGTTCCCATGATCCCTCCGAGAACAGAAAAAAGTTTAATATCTCCTGCTCCTATCATATGAAACATCAGCAGAGGTACAAAGATTATCACCGGCAGCAGCATTCCCGTTATCTGTTTTCCCATTCCCCTCGGTCCTTCCCGAAGAAAACATACAAGAATTTCCATAACTGTACAAAATAAAATCCACCCGTTATCTACCTTTCCTGTACGAAGATCCATAATCACTGCCACTGCGGCGGCTGTAACAGGAAAGCAGATGTTAAAAAACATGGCATCACCTCGCTTTTCTTTTGTAGCTCACATTTCTTAACACTTCTAATCAACACATAAGCAGGTGTTTTCGTATAACGAATCTGGTTATATTCGTTGTACTGTCTGTACTGATTTTCTCTTTTGTAAAAAAAATTGGGATTTCCCGTCTGAACTGACGGTTTAGATACCAGTTGTCTTCTGGTAAGTCTTATTATAGAACAATCCGGGCGCTTTGTCCAGAACATTTCATCGACAAATTCCGACACGCACGCATAATTATAAGTTTTTCTTGCATATTATTTCGATATGTGTATAATATTAATATAAAATTCAATGAAAGAAGTGTGGAACATGAACGCAGAAATCAAACAAATTGAAGATATGTCTCTAAATGCCTGGCCTTCTCATAAAATGGAGCTGTATGACGGCTGGATTCTCCGCTTCTCGTATTTTTATACACACCGTACTAACAGCGTGGAGCAGTTTGGAATTTCCACTCTGCCGTGGAAAGAAAAAATCCCTTACTGCGAAACTGTATATAAGCGTCTGGGAACTCCTGCAATTTTTAAAATCAGCCCTCTGATTTCTCCTGATTTTGATTACATACTGGAAAACAGAGGCTACGAAATTCAGCATACAACAGATGTTATGACTATGGATTTTTCCAAAAATCCATGTTTTCCGCAGGACTGCTGCCCTGACGTTACGTTTACGGAGGAAATTCCCGCCCGGTGGATTCAGGCGCTTTTTGATCTGAAAAATACATCGAACCCCATTCACCGCATGGTAGTTCCTTCCATGTACCGCGCCATTTTAAAAGAAACCATCTGCGCTTCCATTGTAAAAAACGGGGAAATCATAGGAACAGGTCTTGGAATCCTTGACCGGAATTATATTGGAATTTATGCGATTCATGTGCGGGAAGATTTTCGAAGAATGGGATATGCGCGCCAGATTTGTACAGGGCTTTTGCAAAAAGGACAGGAACGGGGCGCCCAAAAAGCATATCTTCAGGCAGTCAGCGGCAATGTTTCCGCCCAGAATCTTTATCGCTCTCTTGGATTCGAAACTTTTTACACATACTGGTTCCGGGTGCAGCCGGATTCTCCACAATCAAATCGATAAATCCACAGTACGTAAAAATGTCCTGCATGAACAAAGAATCTCACTTGCGGCTCCGCAAGGCGCACTTTAAAAGCCGGCAGTTCTCTGACAAACTGCCGGCTTTCTGTACGGGGAATCTTTTGTTCTTTATAAATATTATCTTCCTTCCAGGCTGTGTCCTCCGGGACGCGCTGTTCTGGAAATGCCGCTCACTACCATAGAAGTAAGAGGACTTAAATATAAAATACAGCTTAATACACAATAAATCGGAATCATACAAGCAAACTGTACCAGTCTTCCCGGCATAATCGCATAGAAGTTATATCCCAGAAAAATAACAAGTCCTGCAGTGGTAAGAATCAGTGAACTGAAAACGGCTGTGATGACTATGGAAACACTGATACCAACTACTTTCATCTTCTTTGTACGGTTTGCAAAAAACGGTTTTGCAAGTGCGGGAATCACGCCCCACAGAATTGCCGCTAATGTAATAAACGGATTCACTGCATATCCTTTCATAAAGCAGCCAATAATATCTGCTGTAAATCCGCAGACACCGCCGGCTACCGGTCCAAGCCAGAGACCCGCCATAATCGTTGCCACACTTCCGATGGAAATACGGTAAGCGCCAAGCTCGATTACAAATACTCTTGTAAGAACAAGGTGCAGGGCAACAAGAAGCGCCATATAGACAAGAGTTGACACGTTCCAATACTGTTTACTGCTGTTTTTTTGCATAATAAAAACACCTCCATAATGTTTTTAAAAAATAGAGTAGTTACATAAATAATAATCCCTCCACATTATGAGATGTTCTCACATGTAGCAACGGGTGCGGAAATTATATCGTAAGCATCTGTACTGCTTTTCGTTTCACGGCGACTCCCCAGCCAATGAACACTTAACGCATAAAATCCTACTTCGCTATTATTTATTTAAGCTGATTATAGCACAATTTGTAGAAATTTCAATATCTTTTTGTCATAAAAATAACGAAATCTATTCCGCATATATTCTCTCTGCTCTTCATATACTATTCTTTGACTCAGATAGAAGAGGAGGTACCGAAATGGACCAAAAAAAAGAAAATACAGACAATCCTTACCGAATTTCCTATGAAAATTATCTGGATACAAATGCCTGTACAGAATGTACAGGGCTTATGTACCAGGCAGCCGCAGACAGGGACGAATGGGACGCCTACCGTGATATTTTTGATTTCACAGCAAAGCCGCCCGGAAAAGAAAATGAAAAAGACTTATAAGAAGGAACCCAGCAAATGAAAAAGAAAAACCCGGGCTAAACTTTCTGTTAAAAGCCCGGGTTTCTACACTACAATCTCAAATTGTCTGCTCAGATTTTTGGAAGACCTGCAAATCCCTTTTCCAGCTCTTCGTCTGTAGGAATGTAATCTGACATTTCCCCATCATTATACTTTCCATAGGCAACCATATCAAAATATCCTGTGCCTGTAAGACCGAAGACAATCGTCTTTTCTTCTCCCGTCTCTTTGCACTTGAGGGCTTCGTCGATCGCTGCGCGGATCGCATGGGAACTTTCCGGCGCCGGAAGGATTCCTTCCACCTTCGCAAACTGCTGCGCTGCCTCAAACACTTCCGTCTGCGTCACAGAGCGCGCCTCCATAAGCCCATCTGCATAAAGCTGGGAAAGAACAGGATTCATGCCGTGATAGCGGAGCCCTCCTGAATGACTTGCAGAAGGAATAAATCCGCTTCCCAGAGTACACATTTTTGCGAGAGGCGTAACCATGCCAGTGTCACAGTAATCATACGCGAATTTTCCTCTTGTTAAGCTTGGACAGGACGCCGGCTCCACTGCAAGGAACTGATAATCTCTTTCCCCTCGGATTTTTTCTCCCATAAACGGGGAAATCAGGCCACCCAGATTGGAACCGCCTCCCGCACAGCCGATGATCATATCCGGGACGATTCCGTATTTATCAAGCGCTGCCTTTGTTTCCAGTCCTATAACGGACTGATGAAGAAGTACCTGATTTAATACGCTTCCAAGCACATAACGGTAACCCGGATCTGCCCCTGCTGCCTCTACAGCCTCGGAAATGGCACAGCCAAGACTTCCGCTTGTTCCCGGAAATTCTCTTAAAATTTTTCTTCCCACCTCTGTTGTTTCAGAGGGAGACGGAGTTACCTGCGCGCCGTAAGTACGCATGACCTCACGGCGGAAAGGCTTCTGCTCATAAGAACATTTTACCATGTACACATGACATTCCAGTTCCAGATATGCACACGCCATAGAAAGCGCCGTACCCCACTGTCCCGCTCCTGTCTCTGTTGTCACGCCTTTTAATCCCTGCTTCTTTGCATAGTATGCCTGGGCAATCGCCGAATTTAATTTGTGGCTTCCGCTTGTATTATTTCCCTCGAATTTATAATAAATCTTTGCCGGAGTCTCCAACTTCTTTTCAAGACAGTAAGCGCGCACAAGAGGAGACGGGCGGTACATCTTGTAAAAATCCCGTATTTCCTGCGGAATTTCAATATAAGGAGTGGTATCGTCAAGCTCCTGACGAACCAGCTCGTCACAGAAGACAACACCAAGCTCTTCCGGTGTCATGGGCTTTTTTGTCTCTGGATTTAAGAGAGGCGCAGGCTTGTTCTTCATATCTGCCCGCAGATTATACCAGGCTTTCGGCATCTCGTTTTCTTCAAGGTAAATTTTGTAAGGTATTTCTTTTCCCATATGGCAAATCCCCCGTTATATCTGTTCTAATTTAAAAACTACCGGTCTGATCCCGTCTGTGCAGCAGATTATTTTTGTTTTTGGATTTTTGTACCATGTATTATCTACTTCTCTGCTCCCTGCAAGAACGCTGACTGAGGAATAAATATCCTGCCAGGCGTAAGGACAGAAACCTTCCGGCATTTTTGCCCCGCCTTCATATATAAATTTCTCACCGACATTCAGTTCGGGACAGGAACCGGCTGCCACCCCGTCTGTCAGATATTTTTCTGCATAGTCTTCATAAAATTCTTTTTTCAGTACCGTAATTTTTACTCTCATCTGATTCTGTCCCCTATACCTCTTCCTCATCTACATATTTTTGGATATTGGACGCATTTACGTACTTCTTCGTATGCTCCCCGTCTGTAACAACAAGAGTAGGCGCCTGCATGATCCCAAATGCCCTTGCCATGTCCGGATTTTCTTCGGCATCAATAATTTCCAGATTTTCGCCCTCAAGAATCTTTTTCGCCATGCGGCAGTTTGGACAGGTACTTGTTGTAAAAAGATATTTATGTGTTTCCACAGGCTGAATCTTTACATCGTCTTCCGTCATAGTCACAACGCTTGTATGCACTTTTTTAAGCTGTGAGTGCGCCACATCATAAAGAGTTCTGTTTTTATATTCCTGTGCTTTTCCATCGTTCCAGTTCTGTACAGGACGGTAATATCCTGTGATTCTGCTGTAGACCTCTGCCTTTTTGCCGCATTTCGGACAGGTAAAATGTTCTCCGCTTATATATCCATGTTCCTGACATACAGAATAGGTAGGAGAAATGGTGTAATAAGGCAATTTGTAATTTTCTGCGATTTTCCGCACAAGAGATGCCGCCGCCTTCCAGTCAGGAAGCTTTTCTCCCAAAAATCCGTGGAATACAGTTCCCGATGTATATAAAGTCTGAAGCTCATCCTGAATATCAAGAGCGTCAAAAATATCACTGGAAAATTCCACTGGAAGATGAGAACTGTTTGTATAATAAGGAGTATCTCCCTTACTTCCTGCTGTACGAATATCCGGCCAGCGTTTTCTGTCGTGCTTTGCAAGACGGTAAGCGGTAGATTCTGCCGGTGTTGCTTCCAGATTAAAAAGCTCACCCTTATATTCTTCCTGATAATCAGAAAGCCGCTCTCTCATGTGATTTAGTACATCTTTTGTAAACTCCTGTGTTTTTGGATCTGTCATATCCCGTCCCAGCCAGCAGGCATTTAATCCCGCCTCATTCATTCCCACAAGACCGATAGTGGAAAAATGATTGTCGAAGCTTCCCAGATACCGTTTCGTGTAAGGATATAAACCTTCCTCAAGAAGACGTCCGATGACTTCTCTCTTTATATGAAGAGAGCGTGCCGCTATATCCATCATATGGTCAAGGCGGTGGTAAAATTCCTCCGGTGTTTTGGAAAGATATGCGATTCTTGGCATATTGATGGTAACTACGCCTACTGAGCCTGTGCTCTCTCCTGAACCAAAGAAGCCGCCGCTTTTTTTGCGGAGCTCACGAAGGTCAAGACGAAGACGGCAGCACATACTTCTGATGTCGCTTGGCTTCATGTCGCTGTTAATATAGTTTGAAAAATACGGGGTTCCGTATTTTGCTGTCATTTCAAATAAAAGACGGTTATTTTCTGTATCAGACCAGTCAAACTCCTTTGTGATGGAATAAGTAGGAATTGGGTACTGGAAGCCTCTTCCGTTTGCATCGCCCTCTATCATCGTCTCTATAAAGGCTTTGTTTACCATATCCATCTCTTTTTTACAGTCTTTATATTTGAAGTCCATTTCTTTTCCGCCCACGATTGCCGGAAGCTCCGCCAAATCGTCAGGAACCGTCCAGTCAAGCGTAATATTTGAAAACGGCGCCTGAGTTCCCCAGCGGCTCGGTGTGTTTACCCCGTAAATAAAAGATTCAATACATTTTTTTACTTCCGGATAAGAAAGCTTATCTGCTTTTACAAACGGAGCGAGATACGTATCAAAAGAAGAAAATGCCTGCGCTCCTGCCCACTCGTTCTGCATAATCCCAAGGAAATTTACCATTTGATTACAGAGAACGCTTAAATGCTTTGCAGGGGAGGAGGTGATTTTTCCCTCAATACCGCCAAGACCTTCCTTAATCAACTGTTTTAATGACCAGCCAGCACAGTATCCTGTAAGCATGGAAAGGTCGTGAATGTGAATGTCTGCATTTCTGTGTGCCTCTGCAATTTCATTATCATAAATCTCAGACAGCCAGTAATTGGCAGTTACTGCACCGGAATTACTCAGAATCAATCCACCTACGGAATACGTAACTGTGGAATTTTCTTTTACACGCCAGTCCTCCACTTTTACATAGCTGTTGACAATTTCTTTGTAATCCAGAATTGTGGATTTCATGTTGCGCACTTTTTCCCTCTGCTTGCGGTACAGAATGTATGCCTTGGCAACGTCCGAATATCCCGCCTGAATCAGTACGTTTTCCACACTGTCCTGAATATCCTCCACAAAAATCTTTTCGTCCTGGATTTTCCCCTGAAAATCTGAAGTCACACGAAGCCCCAGAAGTTCAATCATATCCTCACTGTAATGTTTCTCTTTTGCGTTAAAAGCTTTTCGAATTGCGGCTGTGATTTTTCCCATCTGAAAATCCGCAATTTCTCCATCTCTTTTTACTACCTGAAACATGGTAAGAAAGCCCCCATTCTTATATAAAAAACATATTTAGTTCTGTCCCTATCGCCGGTTTGATAAAGACGCTGTAGGAATATTGTAGCAGACTCTATTTCCTCCGTCAACACAAAAAGCACCATATATTGTGGACTCATTTCATCAAAATCCCACTATATGGTGTTTTTTACTTATATGACGTATGCGTAAATTTCTTTTGGAACACGTGCGGTTACCGCGATTCCAGCCTCTGTATACTCTTCGGAAAGAAGCTGCCCCCTCTCCCGTATCATCTGGATTTTTCCTGCCTCCTGGTATGGAAAAACGCGTTCCACATAAATCATTCCTTCTGAGAGAAGTTCCCCGAGAAGTTCCTTAAATTCTTCCAGGCCTTCTCCCGTCTTTGCAGAAATTTTAAGAGTGTGGTCCGCTTTTAAATCACGGATCTGCTCTGTTTCCGTTTTATCCTGTTTGTTAAAAAGAGTGATCACAGGTTTTCCCACAGCTCCCAGCTCCCGAAGAGTTTCATATACAATGTGCATCTGCTTTTCTGCCTGCGGATTGGAAGAATCCACTACGTGGATAATATAATCGGCGTATTTTGCCTCCTCAAGTGTACTTTTAAATGCTTCTACAAGATGATGGGGAAGCTTTCTGATAAATCCTACCGTGTCTGTGAGAAGAACCTGCTGTCCGTCAGAAAGCTCCAGAAGTCTTGTTGTCGGATCAAGGGTTGCAAACAGCTTATCCTCTGATAAAACCTCCGCCCCTGTAAGCACATTTAAAAGCGTGGATTTTCCTGCATTTGTATATCCCACGATCGCGGCTGTTTTTAAATTTCCTTTTGCACGTTTGCCGCGTATCAGCTCTCTGTGCTTCTCCACCTGCTTTAATTCTTCTTTTAAAGCGGAAATCCTTGTTCGGATCAGACGCCTGTCTGTCTCCAGTTTTTTCTCTCCCGGTCCTCTTGTACCGATTCCGCCGCCAAGCCTTGAAAGGGACTCGCGAAGTCCTACAAGTCGGGCGCTTCTGTACCGGAGCTGTGCAAGCTCCACCTGGATTTTACCTTCGCTTGTTACTGCGCGGCGGGCAAAAATATCAAGAATCAGAAGGGTTCTGTCCATTACTTTACAGTCCAGCTCTCTCTCCAGATTGTTAAGCTGCGCCGGAGAAAGCTCGTCGTCACAGATTACGCCGTTTGCGTCCATTGCAAGTACAAGAGAACGCACTTCTTCTATCTTTCCCTTTCCAATGTAAGTGCCGGGATGAACTGCCTCACGGTTCTGTATAATCGTTCCCACTGTTTGCGCCCCTGCTGTTTTTGCAAGCTCGGAAAGTTCTTCGAGAGATTCCTCTGTATCCTCCCCGTCATTCATCTGAACACCTACGAGAATAACCCTCTCTTCAATTTCTTTAAAATATTCCATCTATTTCTCCTTCAAAATGTCCTGTAGGGAGATTATAGCACATTCAGACGGGGAGGAGTAGGGGGAAATATTACGAAATCTCAGAACCCTCATATACACTTCTGAGCTTCAGCCCTCTGGCCTCACCCCTTAAAATCTTAACCTTCTTTGTCCCTGCATTCATGTCAAAGTAATTATCAGAAAGCAGCATATCTTCTGTCTCGTTTAAGATTTCCACGCTTTTCGCATAAGCGGACGCTGTGATTTCAATGGCATCGCCCTGCACAGTACAGGTAAGCTTCGGATCTTCGTAACGGAAATATTTCGGATAAGAGAAAATCACTGTTCCCTCGGAAACACAGGTATCTTCTTCCCACCCCTCAAAGCTTACATATTCTCGGAAAACATCAATATCCGGAAGCTCCACTTTATCAAGCCATACTGTAGAAAGAGGCGGAACTTCCACTGTTTTCTCGCATATGTTTTTATAAGCCTTCATTTTTTCTTCCACCGGATGTCCGAACGCATCACGGATTGTCCATTTTACTTTTATGCTGCGCGGCTTTAAAGTTTCGTTTGCAACATTCAAACGAATGGATTTCTCAAATCCAAAATGCTGGCGGTTCATATTTGCTTCGCTTGTAAGCCAGCCTTCCTCGTGACAGGAAACAAGGACAGGAGCAAAAAATCTTTTCGCAAAATAATGAAGGGCTTTCCACCGACCGCAGTAATCAATGGAAGACCAGGAAATAACCGGCCAGCAGTCGTTTAACTGCCAGTACACAGCTCCCATGCAGCGGTTGTCGTTTCGGTTTCTCCGGAAATGCTCCACACCGTAGCGAATGGCGTCCGCCTGGAGAAGCTGGGAGGAATAAATAAACCGGTCAAAATCATTGGGATAACGGTACATCTGCTGCATATAGTTCATGATTTTGCCGTTGGCCCCGTAATTTCTCTGGTGTTTTTCCATAATATAAGAAAAAGGATTCATATCTGCCGGGTCGTCTGTGATTTCCTCCAGCGTTTTTCTAGAAGGAAATGCCTGAAAACCAAACTCGGAGGCATAGCGGAAATAAAATTTTCTGTATTCAGAAAACGGACGATTTCCGTGCCATACCTTCCAGTAATGCACATCACCTCTGTTCGGGTCGTTCGGCTCGTCAAAAGAACCTCCGGAAGACGGACTTGCCGGCCAGTAGAATGTCTGTGGGTCATACTCTTTTAAAATTTCCGGAATAATCCGCTCATACATGAAGAGATAATCTCTTACTTCAGAAGGCTTTGTCACCCAGCATCTCTCATCCACAAACATTTCCATCTCGTTATTTCCGCACCAGAGTCCAAGACAGGCATGGTGGCGAATACGTTTCACATTATCAATAAATTCCTGACGAATATTTTCTTCGAATTCCGGTGTGAGCTCATAGACGGAGCAGGCGAACATAAAATCTTCCCACACAACAAGTCCAAGCTCATCGCAAATATCAAAAAACCAGTCGTCCGGATAAAAGCCGCCGCCCCATACGCGGATTGAATTATAATTTGCCAGCTTACAGTCCTCAAGAAGACATCTTGTGCGCTCCTCGCTTCTTCTCCCGAGAAGGTGGTCCTCCGGAATATAATCTGCGCCCATTGCAAAAATTGTTTTGCCGTTTATCTCATGAGCAAAGCATTCTCCCCACTCATCTTTTTCCCGTTTCATTGTCATGGTGCGAAGACCGATACGTCTCTCCCATACATCTTCTTCCTGTCCCTGTTCATTTAAAAGAGTGACGGAAACGGTATATAAAGGCTGTTCTCCCACTCCGTTGGGCCACCAGAGTTCCGGAGCCTCAATGACAACAGAAGAAATCTCCTGTTCTTTTTTATCAGAGAGAATTTCTCCTTCCGGAGATGTGATTTTTACACAGAAAGAAAATTTTTCTGACGAATAACCTTCCTCTCTTAAAACAGACGGCTCAAAATGAAGAGTTACTTTTCCTTCCTCATGCTCCTGACGGACATACACGCTGTCCAGTCTTCCCTCCCTGATTCCCAGAAGTGTGACAGGGCGGAAAATTCCGGCGTCCGGAAGATGAGCGCCCCAGTCCCAGCCAAACATATAGTGGGCTTTTCTAAGGTGCATAAAGCCTTCGTATGTATCTTCATTTCCGATGTTGCCGTATTTTTTGTAAGCTTCTGCAATCCACTTTAAAGGAGAATGAAATACAACACGAAGTTCATTTTCCCCTTCATGAAGAAGCTCTTTTACCTTATATTCCCATATGCGGTGCTGGCTTTTTGCCTCTCCTGCATACTTTCCATTTACATAAATATCTGCCAGTGTATCAAGCCCGTCAAAATGCAGCATAACCTGATTACAGGCCAGCAATTTCTCGCTGACCTGTACCTGGCAGATGTATTCATAATCTTTTTCCATCAGACTGCAAATTTCGTCCTCATTATCCTTCCAGAAAGGATTTTTCATATTTCCCTCTCTTAAAAGGTCTGTGTATACAGTTCCCGGAACAACAGCGTTCTGCCACTGTCCGCTCTCTGTCTCCCGCATTTTCCAGCCTGTATTTAATTTTAATGAAATCATCTGCGCCTCCTGTTATTTTATTTTGCCTGTGGATATTCTGTGCAAAGCAGACGGTATGCCGGCTCGTCTTCCTCTATCGTAGGGAAACGACCGATTGGCTCGTAGAAACGGTTGTCGTTCTCATCGTCGTTGCACATGGAAACTTCTCCCAGAAGAACAGGTCCTGTACCTGGTTCCAGTTCAAAATCATGGTACATATATTTGTAAATTGTGATGCTCTCTCCCGGGCAGAGCTTTACCTGTGTTCCTGCCGGAACTGTAAACTCACGTCCATCGCAGTGAACGGTTACGTCTGTATCCGCAAATTTTCCGTCCTCTGTGGAGTTATAAACACGAATCAGCACATTGCCGCCGCCTCTGTTGATGATGTCTTCCATTTTATTCCAGTGGAAGTGCATCGGCGCGCTCTGTCCTTCTTTGATGTAAAGAAGTTTTTCCGCATATGTTTTTGTGTATTTCTCCGGCATTTTTACGTTTCCGTTGCGGAGAGTGATAAGAGAAAAACCAACCTCATCAAATTTACCAAGACCGTAATCTGTAATATCCCAGCCCAGCATATTTTCTCTTACTTCATCGTAATCATGACCTTTTTCTGCCCACTCTTCCGGTGTGAAATTACAAAACGGAGGAATCTGGAAACCGCATTTTGCAGCCATTGCTTCCATTTCTTTTAATGCCTGGTTAATTTCTGAACGCTTCATCTTCTGTCTCTCCTTTTATTCTGCCTCTTTGTCTGTACTGCCGGATTTCCACTCGTCAATCTGTTTCTGCATCTCGTCAATAACCTTCTGTACACCTGTTGCTTCCAGTTTTTCCTGAAGTTTCGGAAGGTATTCCTCAGGGTCTACAGAACCTGTGTAAAGAGATCTTCCAAATTCATCCAGAACGTTTCGGAAACCTGCCACCTCTGTGCTCACAGGCTCAAGGTCAAAGTCGAATCCGAATGACGGCGCTTCTTCAGACGCATCATTAAACTCTTTAAATGTTGCCCACTTGTCAATCGGCTCGTTTTCCAGTACGGCTGTGTTGAACATTCCGCCCTGTACAAAGTAGGATACTGCGTAATCCTTCTGTTTTTCAGGATTTAATTTTACTTTGTAATCAAGAACATAATCTTTTCCTTCTGCCGCCTTTGCCTCGTCCTGCGGAACTTCTACCTTATCCCAGTGAACTCCTTCAATACCGTAGTTCAGAAGGTTTCTTAAATATTCGTCTGTGTTTACAAGATTTAAGAACTCAATACATTTTTCCGGGTGTTCTGTATTTTTGTTTACTGCTGTCAGAGCGCCTCGTGCAGATGCGTTTGTTACCTGTGTATCCATAATCTGTGTCGCAACTACCTCATATCCAAGGTCTTTGCTCCAGATAAGCTCTGCATATGGCTGTCCGTCACCTTTTGTCACAAAACGCTTGATGGATTTGTCATCAGAAGCAGTTGCAGCGTCTTTATTAATGTAACCTGCTTCATAATATTTTCTCATAGTATCAAGTGTGGACTGCATCTTCTCTGTCTCAAATACATTCTGTACTTTCAGAGCGTCATCGCCGTATTCAATACCAATCGGATCCTGGATTTTGTCCATGTAAGTCGGTGCGGAGTAATCTTTTGTAAGGTACATAGGAACTACGTCCGGCTCGTTTTCCTGAATAAGCTTCAGCCAAGGCTCCAAATCTTCCAGTGTGTGAATATCCTGATATGGAATATCATACTTGTCTACATACTCTTTTGTAAATACCCACATCGGAACAGAACCGATTTCTTTTTCGTGAGGCACACCGTAAATCTTCCCTTTTACAGTAGCTGCCTGCCAGAAACGCGGGTCGATGTTGTCATGCATTTCTTTCCCTTCGTTCTGAAGGTATTCGTCCAGCTCAAGGAAAGCGCCCTTCTGTGCATTCTGAAGATAATCATTCGTCCAGGAACAGGTAAAGCAGAGGTCCCACTTATCTCCTGTATTAATCACAACCTGCATTTTCTGGTTGTAATCACCCCAGCCTACGCTGATTACATTTAATTTTACACCTATTTTTTCCTCTGTGTATTCATTCACCTTATCAATTACCTGCTGCTGGTCTTTCTGTGTATCTCCAACCTGATACCAGGTAAGCTCTACAACTTCTTTGCCATCTTTTTTCTCTTTTCCGCAGCCGGACAGAAGTCCCACTGTCATAACAGCAGATAAGGCAACTGTTGCAAATCTTTTAAATTTTTTAAACTTCATTACTCTTCTCCTTTATATCACTCTTTTACAGAACCGATTGTAAGTCCGTTGACAAAGTATCTCTGGAAAAACGGATAAGCAAAAATAATCGGTAAGGTGGAAATTACTACGATTGCCATCTTGATTGTCTCTCTTGGCAGGTTTGCCGCTGCAATCACACCGTCGACACCCATTACACCTTTGTTGCTTGCCAGCCAGTCGATGGAGCTCTCAATCTGAATCAGCAGATACTGAAGCGGCACCCATTCTTTGGAATCCATATACATCATGGCATTAAACCAGTCGTTCCAGTAACCGAGAGTCAGGAAAAGACCGATTGTTGCAAGGCCGGGTAGCGCCATCGGAATGACAATCTTAAAGAACAGCTTCCACTCAGATGCTCCGTCGATTTTTGCAGATTCAATAACAGAATCCGGTATGCTCGTCTTAAAGAAGGTGCGGAGCACGATTACGTTAAAGGAGTTCAGGGCAAGAGGAAGAATCAGCGCCCAGATTGTATCCTTCAGCATTAACACCTTTGTAACAATCAGGTAATTGGCAATCATACCGCCGGAAAACATCATTGGTATGGTAATTACCTTTGTAAAAAACTTTCTGTAAGCATATGTCTTTCTTGACAGAGCGTAAGCATACGTTCCTGTAAGGAATAATCCGAGGAGCGTACCTACTACTGTAACAAGAATCGTAACGCCATAGCTTCGGATAATGTTTTCTCCCGCTTCTATAATGTAATTATAGGCGAAAAGACTCCATTTCTCCGGAATAAAACGGTATCCGTTCATAGTCAGGCATTCCTCGTCTGTAAGAGAAATGATAATAACAAAGACAAACGGAATTACCGCTGCAAGGGAACAGATGGCGAGGAAAATATTAATCAGCACATTGGTAGGCTTTTTAATTTTATTCCACTCGCACTGCTGCTCTTCCATTTTGCGAATCATTTTGTCTTTCTTTTTTTCCGCTCTTCTTTCTGCAAATGTCATAGCCGCTCTCTTCCCCCTTTCTTAGAATAACGCGTTTTCACTGTCTACTTTAGAAACAATTTTGTTGCAGATCATAAGCAGTACAAAACCTACAACAGACTGGAACAATGCTGCTGCGGAACTCATACCAAGCTCTCCGTTTGTCTTTAATGCACGGAAGATATAAGTATCCAGTACGTTTGTCACACTGTACAACGGGCCTGAATCCATAGGAAGCTGGTAGAACAGACCAAAGTCTGCCTTGAAAATACCACCCATTGCCATAATCAGCAGGATTGTAATAACAGGTCTTAAAAGAGGCAGTGTAATGTATTTAATCTGCTGCCATTTTGTTGCGCCGTCCAGTACAGCTGCTTCATAATATTCTTTGTTAATACCGCAGATAGATGCCAGATAAACAACTGTATTGTAGCCAATTCCCTTCCACTGGCTCATAAGGATAATAATAAACGGCCAGAAGGCTTTTTCTGTGTACCAGGAAATTCCCTCATGTCCAAACTGCTGCAGAACACTGTTGAAATATCCTTTGGAAGGATTTAAAAATGCAAATACGCAGTAGCTTACGACTACCCAGGAAAGGAAATATGGCAGGAACATGGCGCTTTGATACACCTTTGCCAGTGTTTTGTTGCGAAGCTCATTCAGAAGCAGTGCCATAATAATTGGCAGTACCACACCAAGTATAATAAAACAAAAATTGTAGAGTACTGTGTTACGCAGAACAATCCACGCATCACCGCTGCTGAACAGGAATTTGAAGTTGTCCAGACCGCAAAATTCACTGTTCCATAAGCTGCTGAAAAATCCACCATAAAGACGGTATTTCTTAAATGCTACAAAAATACCGAACAGCGGCAAATATGCAAAACACAGAAACCAGAATGCGCCTGGAAGACTCAAGACTAAAAGTTCCTTATTCATTTTGAGACGCGCCCAGAAGGAAAGCCCTTCTTTTTTGCTGTCTTCTTTTACTTTTGCAGGAGCTTTTTTCTTACTTATCAATGTATTGACCTCCCTCTTACGTACGTCAGAAATCACAGCCGGCTTGTCATCTCTCCGTACTTTTTGTATATATTTACTATACGCAAAGTACGGAAAGAATCCTAGTCGAAAACTTTTAGGTTTCTTGTACATATTCTAGGAGATTGTAGAAATGTGTCAGATTTTTTACGTTTTACTCTTATTTTCGCATTTCCCGCAAAGACGCAGGAGACACACCGAAGCATTGTTTAAACTTGCGGTAAAAATAACTGGTATCCGGATACCCTACCTCTGCCGCAATTTCATTAATTTTCATATTCGTATTGAGAATTAAATCTTTTGCAATTTTATTTTTCGTATTGTTTAAATGCTGATTAAAGGAACAGCCGACTTCTTTCTGGAAAATCTGTCCCAGATAAGAGGCATTCATATGATATTTGTAGGCAAGAGTCTTCAGGTTCATATCTTCTCTGTAATTTTTTTCCACCTCGTCCATAATCTGCCGCACAACCGGAGTATACTGAGAATTTTCTGTATGAAGATACGTGATAATATCTGTGATTTCTCCGATAAAAATCTTTTTCAGACCGTAAATATCCTCTGCCTGATATATTTTCTCCAGCATATCGGTAAGATCCTGCATCTTTTTCACTTTAGCAAGCTTATACTCCACCTTAATATCCTGAAGCACAAGCGCGATTTTTAAAGACATCTGATAAAGAACGTCCACATCGACAGATTCCCGTATATTATTGATAAAAAGGTCTTCTATGTAGTTAATCGCGCCTTCTTTATCCTTTTTCAGAATCAGCTTTCGAAGAGTCATGCTGTCAATGGAAACGTCCCCTGACATTCTGTGCTCTACGTGTTTTTCATCTACACAGCTTCCATATCCGTCAATCATTCTGTACTTCTGAAGCCTTGTGCATATTTTGTAGCACTTTGAAAGGTTTTCATAGGAATCCGCAGGATTGCTGATACTGATAAAAGTAAATACTCCCAGTTCCTCCTCAAGCCCGTTCTGAAAAGCAGAAAAATAACGGGTCATATCCTCTTCCTCCGCTGAATAGAAAAACAGCAGAAGACTGTCCGGGGTAAGATAAAGCGGACGTATCCTTTCTTCTTTTTCCCTGATATAGCAGAGAAGCTCCGTCATTCCTGTTCTCTGCAGGCTTTCCGGCTCAAGCTTCATCATTGCCACAGTTAAGCTTCCCGTAATCTCCGGAAGAAGCTCAAGGTACTTCTTTCCCTCTTCCTCATTTAACCGTCCTTCCAGAAACTGTTTCCAGCCGATTTTCTTTTCCATATCTGCTGCCCGGTTTCTGTCTTCCTCGTCAAGTTTTTTTGCCGCAGCTTTTAACACCTCTGTCAGCTTCTCATCGTCAATAGGCTTTAAAATGTAATCCTCCACATCAAGACTGATAGCTTTTCTTGCATACTCAAACTCATCATATCCTGTTAAAATCACACAGCGACTCCTTGTGTTTTTCTCTCTCAGAGCCTTTAAAAATCCCAGACCGTTAAGAACAGGCATTTCCACATCTGTCACAATAATGTCCACAGGTTCTTTCTCAAACAGCGCAAGCGCCTCTTTTCCGTTATGTGCCATATGCACAACCTGCATTCCCAGTTCTTCCCAGTCAATGATAGAACGTAAGCCTTCCAGGATAAGCTCCTCATCTTCCACCAGCATCACTGTCTTCATCTTGATTTTCCTCCTCATATCTGATTTCCAGTATTACACAGACACCTCCCAGACTGCTTTTTGCAAGCTGCACTCCGTATTCTCCACCGTAAACTGCCTTGACTCTTCTATTTACATTGGAAAGTCCGATAGACGCCTGTTTTTCATATATATTTTTCCTGAGATTTTCATTTTTTTCCCGGATTTCCTCTGAGTTCATACCCCGTCCGTTATCCTCGAGATAAATTTTTACGTTTTCTCCTGCTCTCTCCGCCCGGATTTTAACATAGTTATCGTCAGATTCCATACGAATCCCATGAACAAAGTAGTTTTCAATCAGAGGCTGCAGGACAAATTTAATAATCCGGCACTTTAAAAGCTCAATGGGGCAGTCTACGTCTGCGTGAAAACGATTCTGATACCTGTACTCAAAGAGCTCCAGATATTTTTTGCAGTAGTGAAGTTCCTGCGCAAGAGTAATCACATCTTTTTCTTTTAACTGCGCCCGAAACGTAACTGCCATGCTGTAGAGCATTTTTCCCACCTCTCTGTCCCCGTTTGTAATTGCTTTCATGCGGATTGCCTCAAGCGTATTGTACAGAAAATGAGGATTAATCTGGCTCTGAAGCACCTGCATCTGGGCATTTTTCTGCTCAATCTCCGCAAGATAGCTCTTCTGAATATACAAATCCAGCTTTTCACACATCTCGTTGAAACGGCTGGAAATCACGTCCAGCTCGTCTCCGTTATCATTTACAGGAAGTCTTTCTGTAAGATTTCCTTTCATAACCTGCTCCATACCGCCGAGAATCATGTTAAGGCGGGTACTTAAGCGTTTCAGATACCAGCTTACAAGCAGTTCTCCTGCCAGAATAAGCACTGCACCACAACCTATAATAGCCAAAAACATCCAATTGCTGATCTTGTAAGCAAGTTTTTTATTCAGAAGAACATAAATCTGGTAATTATCTACCCCCTGATTCTGCACAAAGGATTTTGTATACTCTTCCAGACGCCCTTCTCTCCCTGCCTTTGTAAACTCTTCCCTGTCGTATTTCCGTGTTCCCCACACCTGTTTGCCACTCGGATAATGAACAAGAAGATCCACCATTATCTGATTTTTCATCAGCTTCTCAAGAGGCGCTTCGTCAAAAATAAATATAATACAGCCAATTGGCGTCTTCTCCTGTTCTGAGGTAATTTCCTTCCGGAATGAAAATTCATTTTCCGTCCACTCTCTGTTTTCCAGAATTTCATCGATACGGCTGTGATATTTTTTTCCCGTATATGTCTTCTCATCCGGAAAGCAGAACGTAATATCTCTTTTTTCATAGCTAATAAGCTCTATGCGCTGCAGATTTTTATATGCGGAAAATGCATCCTCAATAAAATCATAAATATTCTCCGACTGCAGGGAATTAGAGTCGGAATAATGATCCAGCCTTCTTTTTATATATTCCTCTGAATCATATAAAAGATAATTCTGGAGATCTTTCATAATATTTTCAGACTGGTAAAGAAGTCCGTACAAATATCCGGAAACTTCGCTGGCGTCCGCCAGATAATCTACTGCCTCCGCCTGAATGCGCTCCGCATTTTCCGTATTTATCTGATAGTTTCTGAGCTGGAGCGCTTTCACAGCCAACAGCATAAGCCCTGAGGCTACAAGCACGACTACCAGCATATATGTATAAAAAAGCTTTCTGTGAAGCTGCTTCTGATTTCCTGTTTTCATCTTTTCTTTCCTTTAATCTGACTCTTTTTATCCGGACTTATTATATCACAGATCCCTTCTTCTCACAGCACAAAAAGAGAGCCGTCACTGACTCTCTTTCGCGCTTTCAAGCTCTCTCAATATATGACGGTTCATAAAGGCTACCAGAAGTCCGTAGACACTTCCCATAAAAAGAACCGTTGTTCCCGGCTGAATCTCAATACACATCAGTATCAGTCCGAGAGCAGCCACATTTCCAAGGGTAATACCCGGACGCGTAATCATAAGAATAATCGCGTCCTTAACAATCGCCCTGCTGCTCATATGATACCTGGCTGTCAGAAGGTACAGCGTCGGTGTAATCAGAACTGCCAGTGCAAATAAAATCGTAAATAAAATCGTAAGTGGCAGAATTGGGATTTCATATTTAAAAAACTCCACATTTGTCCATAATATCAGAATAATAAGCATATGTACAAATCCAATCCTCATTTTCTGTCCCCAGTCACTGGAATAGCCATGCCAGAAATTCCGGAACACTTTGCTCTCTCTGTTGTGAAGCAAACGGTTCATACAATAGAACACGCCGCTTAACGATGCCCCGAAAGGAACCATGCAGAGCAGAAACAGCGGAAGATATGTCCGCACCTGGCTGATACCAACCAGAAGAAAGAAAAGAAGCACCGGCAGATTGCTGATAAGGAAGCAGAGATTCACTCCCAGAATATACATCAGCCTTTCACACATACCCAGTATTTTTTCAATGTTAAATGCTCCGTTCTGCATTTTTACTCCTCTCCGGTTTGCTTTTTAACCTTATTTTTAACCTTATTTTTAACTTTATTTTAAAGACTTACAATTACTGTTTTGATTTCATATGGGTGAAGAGTCAGTTTAATCGCTCCTGTATTCTCTTCTCCAAGAGGACGCTCTCTTAAATCGCTTTCTGTCCAGCCTGTGTACGCAAATCCTGTTTTCATCTCCACATTCTGGCGGGAACCTGTAAACTCATGGATACGGATCACAAGACCGTTTCCGTCCTCTGTACGTTTTACTGCGTCCACTTCCACAGCATCGTTGTCAAAGCTTAAGAAGCTTGTAAAGTCAAGCTTGCACTCACCTTTTACAACCTTCATCGGGTTGTTCAGCTTATATGCGTCCTGTACTGTTTTGCCTTCCACAAAATCTCCTCCATGAGGAAGAATTGCATATGTGAAGAAATGCTCTCCCACGTCCTGAAGGTGGTCTGGCTGCATTCCGGAACGAATAAGAGAAATTCGCATTACGTTATCTTTAATGTCATATCCGTACTTGCAGTCATTTAAAAGGCTGACACCGTATGCTCTCTCAGACAGATCTGCAAAACGATGTCCCACAGTTTCAAATCTTGCCTGATCCCAGCTTGTATTCCAGTGGTTCGGACGGCGTACATTACCATACTGAATGTCGTATGTTGCATAAGTGCTTCTTACATCTACCGGGAAAGCTGCTTTTAATAGCTGCTGTCTCTCACGGTAATCTACATAAGTCCTGAAGTCGATTCTTCTGTCATCGCGGTACAGAATCATATCCTGATGAATAGAAGAATTCATGTATACCCATTCCATATGTATCACAAGACGAAGCGCTCCGCACTCTGTCACCTCAAATGTTTTAAGGTCTGTGATTTCACGCATTTTTTCCTGATAGAAAATATCAATATCCCACGCGTCGTTATCAATTGGCTTATCCTCAAACATCTGAAGCACATTTGCTCTCTCTCCCTCCGGAAGAACCTCTCTCTCAAATTCTTTGTCAAAAAGTCTGGAAATCTGTCCGTAGGAATTCAGAGTAATACTGTAGAAAGGAGTTTCGATTTCTCTTCCGCTTACAGAGAAGCTGCTGTTCTCCTCTGTTGCTGCGCCAGGCGTAAAGTATACTTTTGCAAATCCCATAGAAGGAATCTGGTTTACTTTTACATAAGCTGCGTTTTCTCCTCTCTGTACGTGGAGCTCGTTTCCGTTTTCATCTGTAAATGTACCTTTTCTTGTCTCCGGAATTTCCACCAGATCATCCATTTCCCAGCCGGAAGCATTAAATACAGTATAAACATCTTCTTTTGCCTCTACTGTTCCTGCTTCGAAATCGCGCTCTACGCCTTCTGCAATACTCTCAATTTTTGCATAATCTTTATGGCAGTCTTCATATACATCATGAATGGAAGAGCCCGGAATAATGTCGTGGAACTGGTTTGTAAGGATTAAATGCCAGCCCTCGCGAAGAGTATCCTGCTGTGCTTTTTCCATATTTCCTTCAAAAATTCCCTGCATTGCTGTCAGCCACTCTGCTCTTCTGTACAGAAGCTCCATCTTGCGGTTCATACGCTTATTATAAGCCTGGCTTGTGTAAGTTCCCCGGTGATATTCCAGATAAAGCTCACCGTCCCATGTATGTACATAATGGCTTGTATTATTTACTGTTTCCTTTAAGTCTGCAAAGTAATCTGCAGCCTTGGAGGTTTTCAGGTTCGGGATTCCCGGCAGCTTGTCAAGACGTCTTCTTCTTTCCAGAAGGTCACGGTTGACACCGCCGCCGCCATCTCCGTATCCGTATGAAATGAGAAGATCCTGATTCATTTCCTTCTCACTGTAAGCTTCCCAGACTCCTCTTACTGTTTTTGCTGTGAGGAGTCCGTTATATGTGTAGAACCAGGACCCGGGTTCATTCCAGGGTTCTGGGGTGGTGATAAAGTGAGTCAGTATTTCTGTTCCGTCCATACCTTTCCATTTGAAGGTATCATGCGGCATACGATTATACTGGTTCCAGCTTATCTTTGTTGTCATAAACATGTCGATACCGGATTTTTTCAAAATCTGAGGCAGAGCCCAGGAGTATCCGAATACGTCCGGAAGCCATAAATACTGTACGTCTTTTCCAAATTCATCTTTTATGAACTTGCTTCCCAGAAGAATCTGTCTTGTAAGGGACTCTCCGCTTGTAAGGTTACAGTCAGCCTCCACCCACATAGCGCCGTCAACTTCCCAACGACCTTCTTTTACTTTTTCTTTAATCGCCTCGTAAATATCCGGAAAATCTTCTTTAATATACTGGTAAATCTGCGGCTGTGTCTGAAGGAAAATATATTCCGGGAATAACTCCATCATACGCAGTACAGTGGAGAAAGAACGGGAAGCTTTCTCATGTGTATGTTTCAGTCTCCAGAGCCATGCCATATCAATATGTGTATGTCCCACACAGCGCACGTTTACAAGAGACTTTTTGTCCATTGCGTCTACTGCCTTATTTAAAAGGTCATCTGCCTGATGAACAGATTCGTAAAATTCCGGGCTTCCCGGATAAGACCAGTCAATGCAGTGGCAGGCTTCATCAAGCGCCTGGCGAAGCACATATTTGTCCGGGCTTCCATCTTCCAGTTCTTTAATTGTTTCCAGCATGATAGTTCCAAGATAGTAAAGGTCATCTGCCTTTTCGTCAAGCCATGCCAGCTTTGCTTCCATAATCCTGTGTTCCTGATCTCTCGGAACGCCACCGCCTTCCAGACCGGACCAGAGACGGAAAGTAAGGGAAATCGGTTTTTCGCAGTCTGTTTCATGGAAAAATACTTCCTGGTGGTTTAAGTCCACACCCTGATACGGTTTTTCATTAATGTAGCACATTGCCTCAAAACCGGAATTGTTTCCTGCTCCTGTTTTTCCAAAATCAAAAAGTCCAACTACTCGTTTTCCGCGGAAATTCTCCGGTATCTGAAGTTCTGTGTGAAGCCAGAGATAACGGTCACGTCCTGACCAGTAATCTCCTACTCTCATCTCTGTCCAGCCTGTATAGTCAACGGGAACCTGCGGATTAACCAGTTTTTCCTCATCTTCACATGCCGCAAAACATTTGATTTCCTGTGCGTCACGGTATCTGTAATTTTTCAGTTCTGAAATTCTTCTGTCTAATTTCCTGTCTTTTAAAAACATGACTTCCTCCTGTCGTATGGTTCTCTGTTTTATCTTTTATTTTACTTCTATTTTATAGCGAGTAATGTGAAATCACAATTTTCCTTATTCTATATTTAGTGTAAAAATTCTATCAAGCTTCTCTGGCAACTGCTGTTATTTCTCTATAACATATCCTATAACAGACAGTAAAAGCTCTGCATACATGGCGTTCGCCCAGGAAAACCACTCTCTTGTATACCGTGACGGCTCATCGCAGTGGAAACCTTCGTGCATCATTCCTTTCCCACCCTCTGTCTCTGCCATCTTTCTTAAAACAGCAAGCTTCTCCTCTCTGGAAGAAGAAGTAAGTCCTTCCATTGCCATCGCAATATGCCAGATATATCCGGAAGGCGTATGGGGACTTCCGATGCCGGCCGCCGCTCTTCCTTTATAATAGAAGGGATTCGCCTCGCTTAAAAGAAAACGCCTTGTATTTTCTGCCACATCATCACGGGAACTTTTATAACCCAGATATTTCATGGAAAGAAGACTTGGAACATTTGCATCATCCATAAGATTAAACTGTCCGTACCCATCCAGCTCATACGCATAAATATCACCAAATTCTTCTGTTTTTACAACTGCATACTTCTCGATGGCTTCGTAAACCTGGTTTCTTAGTTTGTCCGCCTCTTCTGCAAGAATCATATCTCCGTATATTTTCTGAGCGATTTCCCGGAGGTATTCCAGTACCACAACTGCAAACATATTAGAAGGAATCAGATACCCGTAAGTGCAGGCGTCATCGCTTGGACGAAAACCAGACCAGACAAGCCCGATACCCGGCTTTGTTAGAGAGCCTTTCCCCTCTCTCGAAAGAGTATCTGTAAAAAAAGAACCTTCTCTTATAAAACGATATTCTGATTTTTCTTCGTGATACTGCTCTGTCTTAAAAACTTCCAGGATTTTCTTTGCACCTTTCCGAAAATCTTCATTGAACTGTGAAATACAGCCTGTATTTTTCCAAAGAAGATAAGCAAGCTGAATGGGATAGCAAAGAGAATCAATCTCAAATTTCTGTTCCCATACCATAGGATCCTGATCTTCAAAATCTTTTTCCCAGCAGGCTCCGTTTGCCGTCTCATTAAAAGCATTGGCATAGGGCTGGCGCAAAATACACGCAAACTGTCTTCTTACAAGACCTGCAATCACTTCTGCCAGAGCAGAATCCTTCTTTGCCGGAATCAGATACGGGCGAAGCTGGGCTGTGGAATCGCGAAGCCACATTGCCGGAATATCTCCTGTAATTACATAGGTTGAGCCGTCCTCCATCTCTTTTACCGTTGTGTTTAATGTATTTGTATAACAGGTTTTAAAAATCTCTGCAAGACGGGGTTCTTCTGCAAATTTAACTTTTACTTCTGCAAGAAGCTCCTGTACAGATGATGGATTATCCATGAATATGTCCTCCTTAAAATGGGATTTGTGAAATTATTGTAAAATACTTCGCAAAAGATAGACAGTGGAATAAATACAGATTGAACGGATTTTTTTCAGAAAGTTGAAAAGGGCATCTGCTTTTTCACAGGCAGCCCTTGTGGCTGGTGTGAATTGCAGATGCCCCTGTCATCTTATCCTGTAAAACTATATTCATTTTTGTGCAGCCGCAGCTTTACTGTCCTGTGCGGGTTTTTAAAAACGCAAGCTCTTTCTGCGCTGCCTTATCATCCGGAAACATTTCCACATATTCCTGCGCCTTCTGCTGTGCAGTTGCGAAATCCAGCTTTTTCTCATAAACTACAATCTCATTAAAAAGCAGACTCTGCATTTCCTCTGTGGTAGAGCTTGGAATGCCGCTGGAAATATTGGAAAGGGCAGAATCATAATCACCCTCCGCTATATCGCAGAGCGCAAGACCATTATAACCCTTTGCCCCGTTTTCCGCCTCGCTGATATACTGCTGATACATTGTTCTGGCATTTTCTGTATCTCCCTGTTCTGTATATACCATACCAAGGAGAATCAGCGCCTCTGTGCTCTCTTTACTGACAGCCTCTGTCAGTTCCTTTTGCGCATTTTCGTAATCTTCCATATAATAGTAAACGCGTCCTCTGTCACAGTAATCCTGCGCACTCTTAGGCTCTGTCGTCAGAGCAGCTTCAAGATAACGTGTGCCGTCCGCCTCCATATCTTTTTCCAGATATGCCTGATAAATGCGGATTGCCGTTTCATATGTAGAGTCCTCGCTGTAGGCCTGCTCAAAATTCCCGTCTGCCTCCGCATAGGAATCCATTGCAAGCGCCACTTTTCCCGTAAGAAAATACGTGTCCGCGTCCATAGAATATTCTGCGGAAAGCGTCTGGCAGTCTGCCATCGCCTTCTCGTACTGTCCCGCTTTTAAATAGGCGGTCGCTCTGTAGGAAAGTATATCCCTTTCCAGAGATTTTCCCACCTTTTCACAGCCAAGAGCATTTGTAAAATACGTAATTGCCTGCTCATACTCTCCCATGCGAAGGCTGGCAAGACCCGCCCCTCTGTATGACTCCGGAAGCTTCGTTTCATTTTGTATACAGGTATTGTATCCCTCAAGAGCATACTGATAGCTTCCCTGCTCCAGATCTTTCCCTGCCTGTTCATATATTTTTCCATTTTCGCCACCGCAGCCTGCAAACAGAAACATTCCTGTACATACAGCCAGAACTGCCGCCATTTTCCTTTTTTGTCTCTTTCTGGTATCCATACTTTTCCTTTAAATTATCTTATTCTACTATAAGCCCCTGGGCTTCCATTACTTTTATTACATTTTCTACGTGTTCCTGGCAAAGTTCGTCTGTTTTTGCCTCTACCATGACACGGATAAGAGGTTCTGTTCCGCTTTCTCTTACAAGAATACGACCGTCCTCCCCAAGCGCTTCGGCTGCCGCCTCCACAGCTTTCACAACCTCCGGATTTTCTCTCGCAGCTTTTTTATCTGCCACACGGACATTTCGAAGGAGCTGAGGATATACCTTCATCTCTTTCGCCAGGTCGCAAAGCGTTGATTTTTTCTCCACACATGCTTCCATAATCATAAGAGAAGTTAAAATTCCGTCACCTGTCTGTGCATAACGGCTGAAAATCACATGACCGGACTGCTCTCCGCCGATGCTGTATCCGTTTTCCATCATATTTTCTGCCACATACTTATCGCCTACTGCTGTCTGCTCATAGGAAATTCCCTCTCTTTCCAGAGATTTATAAAGTCCCATGTTTGACATTACCGTTGTGACAACCGTATTTCCCTTTAACTTACCCTGCTCTTTTAAATATTTTCCACAGACATAAAGAATCTTGTCTCCATCAACTATATTTCCTCTGTGGTCTACTGCGATACAGCGGTCTGCATCTCCGTCATAGGCAAAACCTATATCAAGACCTTTCTCCACCACAAAACGCTGCAATTCTTCAATATGGGTAGAGCCACATCCTGAATTAATGTTTGTTCCGTCCGGCTCATTATGAATCACATACGTTTTTGCCTGAAGGGCTTCAAATACACTCTTGGCAATAGCCGAAGAAGAACCGTTGGAACAGTCAAGACCAACTCTCATCTTCTTAAAATCACGGCTTGGAATAGAAATCAGATAACCGATATAGCGGTTTCTTCCGGAAGCAAAATCTACAGTTCTTCCAATATCTTCTTTTTTGGCAAGCGGAAGCTCCTCGATTTCTCCGTCAAGATATGCTTCAATTCTTTCTTCAATTTCCGCCTCAATTTTCTGTCCATTTCCATTAAGAAGCTTAATTCCATTATCATAAAACGGATTATGGCTTGCAGAAATCATAATTCCACAGTCGAAATCCTCTGTACGTACCGCGTAGGAAACACTTGGTGTTGTCGTTACATGAAGAAGGTAGACGTCTGCTCCTGAAGCAGTCAGACCTGCTACCAATGCATATTCAAACATATAACTGCTTCTTCGTGTATCTTTACCAATGACAATTTTTGCCTTATGCTCTCTTCCGTAATACCAGCCTACATAACGGCCTACTTTAAAAGCATGGTCCACTGTAAGCTGCACATTTGCTTCTCCACGGAATCCGTCTGTTCCAAAATATTTTCCCATAATAATTTCTCCCTCGCTTGAAAAATTCGATTTTTATTCCAAAGCTATATTACCATACTTGAGAGAATTTGTCACATCATTCTTTTTTTTTGCACAATATTTTCTGATGCCAGGGTCAAAAGGTTAATCGTATAAGCCGTCCGGATATATGCCGGCCTCTGTCAGTGCGCGGAACGCCGCCATCACTGTCTCTTTGTCTTCCTGGTAAGTCACGCCAAACCATTCGTCTTTTGTTTCCAGCACATCTACCTGTGCCTTTCCGGAATGAATCAGACGGTCAACAAGCTCCGGTAAAAGGTATTCTTTTTTAATATCTCCAGGCTCAATTCCTGCCAGAAATTCTTCAAAACCAGACTCCAGAGTTTCCATAAATGCAGGTGTCAGTCCCCACATATTCATAGACACAAGACTTTTTATATCAAGAACCTGAGAAGTTCCGTCTTCTTTTCTCTCTTCCGCGCCTGTTTCTGTCTTGTATATATTATGTGTTTCTGTCACTCCTGTAAGCTGTCCGTTCTCAATGTGGCAGATTCCTCTTGTCACGCTTCCATTATCGCTCAATGTGTTTCCAAGACGGAAACCAGCCATACAAATATGAAGTTTTCCATCTTCCGGCTGCTCGCCCACAAGATAATCATGTACTTTTACATATGCTTCTTTTCCGTAATAATCATCTGCATTAATTACTGCAAACGGCTCGTCAAGAACTTTCTTGGCTGCCAGAACTGCATGACCGGTTCCCCACGGTTTTGTACGTCCGTCCGGAACAGAAAAGCCCTCCGGAATATCTTCCATATCCTGAAACGCATATGCCACTTCTGTGATTTTCTCGATTCTTTCTCCAATTACTTTGCGGAACTCTTCCTCAATATCCTTACGGATAATGAAAACAACTTTGTTAAAACCTGCCTCCAACGCATCGCGAATGGAATAATCCATGATGATTTCTCCTTTTGGACCTACAGGTGCAAGCTGCTTAATCCCCTTTCCAAAACGGGTTCCCATTCCCGCAGCCATAATAACAAGTGCTGTTTTTTTCATTTTCATTTCTTCCTTTCTGTTTTTTATGGAATTTTCACGTTCGATATGTAGGGATTCCTCCCCTTTTTATTTCCATTAGTTCTTATGATACTATATGTATTTGTAAACGTGAACTACCCATTGTCTAAAGCCAATGGGCTTCCTGCTTCATAGACCTCGCAACCTACTATCTCCACAGGCGTTAATTTGGGCAGTCCCTGCCCTATACATTATTCCT
>ERZ1108166.476-NODE-476-length-33259-cov-10.248554_pt1 | contig 33259 bp, 32 predicted proteins | sample MGYA00403702_ERZ1108166 | MGnify/ENA primary metagenome ERZ1108166 (study PRJEB35170, sample SAMEA104062401) | human gut metagenome | biome: human gut; feature: human-associated habitat; material: faeces | place: Denmark | collected 2012-05-01 ...
AACTTTGAAACTGAAGCAGAAATATGGGAAAAATGCTGTATTAAAAGGTATGAATCTAGTAGAAGGAGCAACTGGCAAAGACAGAAACAATACTATTGGGGGACATAAATCGTGAGAGATATGCATAACTAATTTATAAGAATTTGCTGTAAACAGTCGACGATGTTACACAAAATGTTTATAATAAAATATAAGGGGATACAGTAAAAAGGGGAGAAATACCGATATGATAAAAAAATGTGTTGTTTGTGGAAAGAAATTTAATTCTAAAAATGGAATAATAACCTGTTCGGATATGTGTTACGAAATAAGAAATAAAGAACGTTTAGAAAAAAATGAGTTGATTAGACAGAATAAATTAAAAAGAGAGCATAAGAAATGTCCTGTATGCGGTAAAAAGTTCGAGATAAATAAAAGCCATCTTGTATACTGTTCGGCAGAGTGCAGAGAAGTGGCTACTAAAGATAAGAAAAAGAAATATTTTAAAAATTACTACAGTGAGAATAGAGACAAAATAATAGAAAACAATTCAATAAATCAAAGAAAGCGGGCAAAAACTAAAATTTAGATTTGCCTCTTTTTTTTAATTATTTTAACAATTTTTTATAAAACATTTGATTTATATACCCAATGGGTATATAATATAAGTGTAGATAAGGAAAGGGAGTTAAGAACTCGTGGGGATAATAAAAATGAAAGTAAACAGATCTAAATTATTTAAAAACGCTTGGAAATGTATTAGAAAATGGCACGTAACTTTAAGTACCGCTTTAAAAATGGCTTGGGCAATGGCAAAAAAAGAAGCCCAAATCAGATCTTATTACGGGATTGATGAATGCTACTATTTTAATTTTAATCTATGGGATATTAGAGATATTAAACGTGCTTATTTTAAAACAAATGGTATGTCAAAATATTGGAACAACAGTAAAATAAATTATGTAGAGTTAAGCAACATTTAAAAATAAAAGGAGAAAGAAAAAATGGAATTAAATTTAGATTTAATTGAATTAAAGAAAGAAGTGTTTGATTTTTTAGAAAAAGGGATAAAAAGCACACCCGAAAATTTTAAAGTCATTATAGATGAAGTGAATGAGTTTAACAAGAAATGTGATGCCGATTTAGCGATTTGGGCAAGCGCAGCGTATGACGGTTGGGGTGCGTTTCGATATATGGAAATTAAAATATCTGAAGGTATCCCTAGTAACGATGATCCTAATTATGTTGTTTTAGGGGAAAACACCATGAGGGAATTGCAACATAAAGATAATATACATAGATTTATTTTAAATTATTTAGAAAAAAAATACCCAATTTTTAATGAAGATAATGAAGATTACGATGATGAGCTCGTTGATGATTTTTATGAAGAATTATGTGGACTTTTTAAAAAAGATGAAAAGTTTGATCTTTATAAGAAAAATTATTATTACATGATGCTTGCTGAACGCATGAAAGAACGTATAGAGAAAATCCTCGAGTGGGAAACTTTAGCTTACAAAACTGAAGAAATAAACCAAGTGAGAGTATGCCATAACAAGAAATTAATAATTCCTTTTGGTGTAAAATACAAAATTGATTAAGGAGGAAAGAGAAAATGGAAAAAAATGAAATCGAGTTGTTACATAACGAGTTGATCACAACAGACCGGCTCGAAGAAATTGAATTAAGTGAGTGCGTAAAAAGTGTTGCAGATCTAGGGCAAAGCGTATTCCACGATGCAGCTTGGCATAGTGTAGAATTTGTGGATGGGGATAGCGTAGATGTTTATGTATTAGAAAATAAGCCATTAGATATAAATTTAGATAAAGAACCCAACCAAGAAAAAGTAGAAGAATTATTAGGAATGGGGGAAGTGTTTAAAGAATTAAATGGCATAATAGACTGGCATTATGTAACAGATAATAACAAAATAGAAATATACACAACAACAGGTGTCTATCACGCCGAAAAGATGCATGGTACGTGGGGATTTTTAAAAGAAATAAATACATTTGTAATGTAGAAGGAGCAAAACTAAAATGAACTATTAGAATGATATAAAAAAGAATACAACCGCAACAGATAGCAAAAGTGGCGGTTATTATCTCGATTTTGACAACGGTAAAAGCGGATGAAGAATACAGAAAATATATTAGCGGAATACGCTAATATAAGTGATGAACTCGACCACTTGGAAGAGGATAATATTGAATTGGGATGTAAAGAGTTAGGGGCGTTGAATGTTAAATGGTGTGAGGAAAACGGATATGATCCAGCTAAAATTTTGGACCTTCATAATAATTTAATTTCCGAATATGATTACGTTATACTAAAAGCTAGAGAGCAAGACGAATAGGAGGATGGCAATGTCTACAGAAGCACAGAAAAAAGCAAAAAAAAAATACAAAAGTAAAAATGAATTAAATAAAACAGTAACTTTTAATAGAAATACAGAAAAAGTTCTATTAGAGTATATAAGTAGTATTCCCAAATTTGGGAGCTATGTAAAAGCCCTTATAAAAAAAGATATGGAAGATACTAAAAAATAGTATCTTTTTACTATACAAAAAAAGAACTTAATTAAAAGTTCTTTTTCTTTACACCTCGTGTTGCTATTAATTTTTAAAATTACTTACTATATTTATTAAAATATATATAATTTAAATACACCTTGTGTTACTGTTAATTAAATAAGCGATTGTAATAATCAACTCTTTCTAAATTTCAATACTTCATATGTTGTTATTAGATATTTTTATTATAGTACATTTACATAGAAATGTAAATATCAAATAAAAAAACAGTACGGCTAATGATTAAATAGCGGTTGATATTATTAAAATATATGCGATAATATTAAACGGTGATTATTGTGAGAGACAGAGAAATTATAGCAAGAAACTTAATTAATATTATAGACGTGAAAAACTGTCAGTATTTTAGTCAGTTTATGAATGATGATTTATATGACAAACTGTATGATTATCTTATAAAATTAAGTAGAGGAAATGACAAGGCGGTTGCTCATATAAAACTAATGATGGAAGAATGCAGACCGATTATTGAAAAAATCGAAAAAGACGAACAGATTTCTAATGATGAATTCAATTCTTTTATGGAAAAATTCAGAGTGTTTAAAAGGAAATATCTTATGTAAAAATGCATTTCCAATATCATAAATACCGTACTGTTGTTATAAAAAATTGTTTTTTGGGGGATAAAAGAATGATTGAGATTTATGATCTAAACGATAAATTAATAACAAGAGTTAGTAATCAGGATCAGCTTGATGAGTTTATGGATGATAATGAATTTGAATATCCAGAAGTTATTATAAAAGAGAACGGTAAAAAGAGGAAATATACTTTTGAAGACAGTGGATTTGAGTCAGCTAAAAGAGAGCTGTTGAAAAAATCAAAATATTTTCATATGAGCAGGATATGTGCTTTAGCAAATGTAGATTATTATTCATTTAACCTCTGGAAAAATAAAGGAATATTTGTTTTAACTCCTAAAGAAATAGATGCTTTATATGATGCAATAAGTCATGTATGTAAATGATGTAATACTGGACAAGAAAATAGGTGGAAGATTAACAATATTTCGGTTAGTAAAGGTATTATTTCGTATTAAAATATTAGAAAGAGAATATGAAAAAAGGATAAAATAAAAAAGAGGCAATTTGCCTCTTTTTTTGTGAGAAATATAGTAAAAAAAATTGTGCCTTTTTTGTAAAACAGATATGCTATGCTTTTTATATAGTTATTATAAATATATATAATTAAATTATAAAATTACAAAAAGGAGACATGTTTATGATTTCAAAAAAGAAAGCAAATTATATGGTGACAAATTATACAATGACAAAAGGATTTAGTATTTTATGCAAAGCGCTAATTATATATATACTGTTTTACTTTATAATTGGAGCAGTTTTAATTAGTGTTGTACCAGATGATTTATCAGTATATCTTCGATTGACAGTCACATGTATAACTTTTATAGGAATGATTTTTATTTCAAAAGATTATTTTAAAAATAAGTTTGTGAATGATTCTATGGATGTTATGGATAACAGTTTAAAACTAGCAATTATTTCATTTGCTCTTGTAATGGTTAATAGTTTTCTAACTTATATTAACGAATCAATGATAACTGCATCAACATACAATAATGATTTAATTAAAAATATATATACAGACAGCCCTGTTATCCTAGGTATTATAAGTATTGCACTTTTGCCATTTATTGAAGAAATATTTTTTAAATACGTGCTTTTTAAAAATACTGATTGTTTAAAAAAACACTGGATTATTAAGACTTTGATCATAGGGTTGCTATTTGCTTCTGTACATTGTGCAAGCGAAGTTATTAAGCTTGATATAACAGCATTTATCTGTATGTTTAATTATTTCATTTTCTATGTTGCTACTAATATTATTTATCATAAAAAAGAAAATCTGATGATGGTAGTAATAATACACATGCTGATAAATATATGCGCTGTTGTTTTAATGTAAAGTAAAAGAGTTGAATAATATTCAAAAAATGTTCACTTTTTTGAAAAAAAATTGTGCCTTTTTGAAACAAAGGTTATGCTAAAATTAGTATAGTTAAAATTATGCAAAGAGGCAGAATGCCTCTTTTTTGTCTTTAATTTTAAGAAATTATTAAGGAAAGCAGGTGGAATCAATGGGTTTAGAAGAATCTTCAATGAAAAAAGCAACAATTCAAATGAATCTGTTTGACTATTTTTATGAACAGGACAATTTTACCATAAAAGAAGCTACTGAACTGGTAAAAGAAGTTAGAGGAAAAAGAGTAAATGATGAAAGTATTAGGGCGAGAATATATGAAGGCATAGATAGAGGAATCTTCAAAAGAGTTTCTCGAGGCGTTTATAAGGTGGAGAGCCAAATAAACGGAACAACAAATCAATGCCTTTTAATTAATGGTGACGGCAGAGATTTATCAATGATAAAAGATAATTCTATTGATGGGATAATCACTGATCATCCTTATAAACTGCCTAAGCAGTTAAAAGGCGGTAATCGAAATTTTGCAGAATATGAACTTTTTAAATATGAGGAAAAAGATTTTAAAGAGAAAAGTCGAGTACTGAAAGACGGTGCTTTTATAGTTGAATTTTTACCCGAGGAATCAGAAATCAACTATGAGTATCTGTACGAAATAAAACAAATGGCAAAAAAAAGCGGGTTGAAATATTTTGCGAAAGTACCATGGATAAAGGGAAATTCTGTCGCTAATACTGGAAGAAAATCAAAAAATACTGAAGATGTTATGATTTTTTCAAAGGGAAAACCCAGATCATTAAAACTTAATGCAAAGAAAAACATTCAAACTGCATTAAATAACGGTCTGGATATAAAAGGAATGGATTCATCTCAGGTCAAAGCGTTATTAGAGGAAAATAATTTAGTTGTTCATTACATGAGCGGAACATCAAGTATGCTTCCTACGCAGTTTAACTATCAGCCAAAAAATATAACTAAAAGAGTACATCAGGCTGAAAAACCAGTCGAGTTGCTAGAGGAAATAATCAGTTATATATCGCTTCCATATGAAGTTATTCTTGATCAGTTTGCTGGAAGCGGTAATTTAGCTGTAGCTGCATTGAATGTGTCCAGAAATGCAATCGTTATTGAAGGAGTTGAAAATATACAAAATACCTCACAGGAAAAAAGAAATTTAGCAAAAGAAAATTTTAATCTAATGAAAAAAAATATAGAAGAACACCTGGATAAAAAAGCTACTATAATTGATATAAATCCTATTACATATTCCAATGAAAGTACTGTAGGATATGAGAAATCAGAAAATGATTATGATTTAGGACTATAGCTGGGAGAAAAAATATGGAAAATGAACTAATTAAAACTAAAATTGAAAATCTTATCAAAGAAACAAAACAACTTAGAATTGACGAGGTAATATCATATATAAAAATTAAATTTCCTGAAAATGAATTCAGTTGGGAAAATATTGATGAAAGAAGTGATTTTTATTATGATCATCGAGATATTATTCATTTAACAAATCAAACTGATTTGATTATTAATTTTCCTGGGGGTGACAGATTTGGTGATATATTCGCTGAACCATATACTGATATAAGTTTTCATAATTTAAAGTTGATTAATAAATATGATGATTTGGAAGATAAATTATATTTATTTTTAAACGATAAATATAACAGCGAGAATAAAATATCCAACTATGTGAATGAATTGTCACGTAATGACAATCTTTCAATCGAAGAAATAATTATGCATTTAAGTACAGATATGAATATTCCTAATCATATTTTAAATCAAATATCAAATGAACAGTTACAAAATATTAAAGTAAGAGAGGCAATAGTCAATTGTGTTGAAAACAGTGCATTTCATAGACATTTTGATGCATGCGATCAATATCAGTATGGGCAATATGGAGGTGAAGATGTAGATGAATGGAGATTATCTAAATCACTTCAATTCATGGCTATCTGGGAAAACTTGCCTGATAAGGTGAGAGAAAAATGCAATTATGAACTTGAAAAAGCGTGGTTGCAGATTCCTGATACAAAAAATGTACTGAATGAAGAAATAGAACAGTTACAAGAAAGAATTGATATATTATATCAATTAGAATCTAATCAGGATAACATAATACAGGATATACATAACAGATACATTTTATTAGAAAAATACGATACTTATTTATCTGATGATTTTCCTTTAAGGAAAGCGATTTCTACATTGTGGTGGAATTGTCTTGAACAGTTAGATACTGATAATCATCTCGAATTTATTAATAATAAGATAAGTGAGATAAATAACTGTAGAAAAGAGTTATATATTGAAAATACATTATTAAAACAGGAAAATGAAATACTTCAGCAAAAAAAGTATTATTTTTGGCGGTGGGAGGAAAAAAATAAAGACAGAGAAAGACTTGCAGACAATTTAAATGAAATCAATAAAAATAATGACACTGTAGCTGAATTAGAAGAACAGCTAAATACATTATCTAAAAAACATAACATTGGGATTCAGTTAAAAGAAGATATTTGTAAAATGGTTAAAAATAATCAAATTAAAGATATAAATATGCTATATCAGAGTCTTATTTCTGACTATAATACAAATGATTTAAACAATTATTCTGAGGAAGAGTTTATAGTAATGATTAAAGATATAACATCAAGTAAATTATTACAATTAGAACCAATGAATAATGAATTAATTAATTTAAATGAAACATTATCCAAGATCAGTATATCAAAATCTGACAATGAAATAGAAAATGATGACAATGTGTATAAAGAATATAATATAATTTATAAAAATGAAGATAATTACGAAATGGAAATGTAAAAAGAGGCAAAATGCCTCTTTTTTCTTAAAACTAAGGAGTTGTAAAAATGATACAAAAAAGAGCTAAAAAAGGATTTTTTGCAGTTGAAGATGATAATTTTTGCTTTGAAGGTTATTCTTTAAAAAATTTCACTTTCAAAGGATATGTAATACCCTACTTTACAAAAAATGTAGTAGAACAAATGCATGAAGTATTTGATGAATTAGAATTTAAATACAATGAAATTAATGATACTTTTTCTGTTACATGGATAGATGATGAATATGTCGACACTACAGAATATAGTGCAACAGATATTGTATTAGATGATAATACCAAAATCCACGTTTATGGAATTGGCGCAGGAGACTGGCCTTGGGATAGGTATGAAAATAGCAATAATCATGAATTTTGTATTACTTCTCTAGGAAGTAATAAGCATAATACAGAGACTATAATTAAACATGAAAATTATTTTGTTTCTAATTTTTTTAAAAGTCATTTTGCTGATAATTATCAAATAGCAGATAAAGTTTATTACATCAATAATAATATCATTGCAGGGAAAAAGAAAAATATTGCCCAAATTATTTATAGAAATAATATAGATTTAAAACGAATTCTATCTAATTTTAATGATAATGATATTATTAGTTTTGAAATCGTTGATAAAGATACTGCTTATCTAGATACAATTAAAGAATGTATGCATGGATTGAATCTAATAGATGAATTCAAAGTATTTAGTAAATTGCTTTTATTGGATATTTACGCATATGCACTTCCATTTGATTTAATGATGGAGTGTTTAGGTCAACTGCCCTTGCCCACTTTAAAACATATATCAACAATAACCAAAGATATTTCAATTATTCAAAATTCAAAAACAAATGAAATATCAATTTTTATAGAAAACGATGATTATTCAAAAAATATTTTATTTTATGGAACTATTGATGAACTGAAAAATGATTTTAAAATACTGCATAATAATATTTTTGCTGAACAAGCTATTTCAAATGAAGATTTGCATTTGGATAAAGATATTGATGATGATAGAGAAATATAAAAGGAGTTGAATTTTTATGGATTATACCAGTGCGGTTGAATTTCTAAGAGATTTAAAAAATAATACTTATCATTTTAATATTAGACAAAGAATGAAGATGTTATTAGTTGTTATAGGAGAACATCCTGATTCTATGTCACTGATCCAGAATATGGGAATTATAGATCCTGACAGAATAAAAGTTTTATGTCAAAAAGGTGCTAATGGATATGTACTTGCACAAGCTCTAATGGATTCAATAGAAATTTCTACACCAAATAGTGATGAACTTTCCTTAAAGGCTTTTGGATATATAAAACCGATTACACCTGCTGAACTAGATAATTATATTGACGAGGTAATAGAACGTTTAGAAAACCAGAAACAATATTTAAAGAATGAGACTGAGGTTGAAAGAATTAATCAGGAAATTGCTTTAGATGAATTAGAACAGTTTTTATAATTCACAATAAACTAAAATACTTAATTAATTATTTGTAACATGTTATTTTGGCTATATTTACATCAAATATATGGCAAGTTCATCGTTTTGGAGAAGGAAATACTCGAAGGCTTTATTTATTCAAAAGTACATTCAGTAGCTGGTTTTGGAAAATCTGAAAACAAAGAAAAATTTTTGATAACAATGAAAATGAAATCAGTCTATAAATTATTAAAGTATTATTTGTATTTTGAAAAGAGGCAAATTGCCTCTTTTTTACTGGATAAAGAAAATAGAAAAGGAGAAGAAGAAATGAAGAAAGAAAATCATGAGATTATTTATGTTAAATTAAGAAATTCAAAGAACACTGAAACATGTATTTTAGAATGTTATGGGTATGAACATGCAAAAAAAACGATTGAAAATCAAATTGAAGTTATTAAAGATGATTGGCATGTTGTTATTGATAGTCCTATAGTAGAGCAAATTGTTAGTGAATTATATTATGAGAGTGATCAATATAAAACTGGCAAAGCAATGGATATTTTTAAAAATTACTGTGAAACAAAAATAAAGGAGTTTGAACCATATTTGTATACAGATGAATACGGTAATTCCAGAAAAGCTGAAGTGTTACTGGAGTATTCATATTTTAGAGGTTATAAAGATGGTTTGATTGTGGATGCGCCAGAAATAATTGATAGTCAGGATGGAATTGCTTATACTGCAAAGAATAGTAATATGATTCCAATTGACTGTTCTATGATTACTTTTGTAGAACTTGTAAAACAAATGGATTTTAAATACATTTCGGATAAGTGCTATGAAAACATTTTAGAGTATTGGGATGAGATATTTATGACAGAAATTTTGGAGATGAATAATGATGAAATCCAAGATGAAAATGAAGTGGAATTATAGGAGAAAGAAGATGAAAAAAGTACAAATTTTTATATGCGATGAAGAGATAGAAGTAAGTGACGAAGATGTAATAGAAGAATTATTTTATCCACTAGATTTTGGAGATGAGTAATCATGAAAAGAGAGATGAGCAAGGCAAGGCAGGCGTTAGTTGATTCTTATATAGAATCACTGGAAAAAGAAATCATACCATGGAAGCAGGGGTGGTCTACAGTCAAAAACTATAATCCTGTTACCAAAACACAATACAGAGGAATAAATCGCCTTATTCTTTATAATGCTGTTGCAAAGAATAATTATAACGATCCACGATGGATGACGTTTTCACAAATTAAAGCAGCAAATTATAAATTAAATAATGCAAAGGGCAAGGGTGTTCCATTGGAAAAATGTTCTTTATATGATATGGAGACAAAAAAATACTTAAATATTAGCGATGTAGATAAAATTGTCAGAGAAGAAAATCTCAGTCGGCAGGAAAAGTATGAACGCTTTAAGTGGTCGGTTAAAGTATTTTATGTTTTTAATGCTTCACTTATTGAAGGAATAGAACCCTACACGATAGAAGAAAAAGACATTCATATTGATGCAAATGATTTGGCTTGCAGATTTATTGATAGATATTGCAAAAATGCTAATCTTAGTATTGTTGAAAATTTTTTATGTGAGTGTCCTGTTTATAAACCAGTAAATGATATGATCTTAATTCCAGCTAAAGGTAGTTTTGATGATGAATACGAGTTTGTATCAGCGGTATTGCACGAGTGCTGTCATTCAACGATGAAAGAAAACCGATTAGGAAGAAGCTATCCTAATTTAAAAACAAATAATGAAAGATATGCATTTGAAGAATTATATGCTGAGATAGCTTCATCTTTTTTATGTGCTGATATTGGAACAGAAATAAAGCAGGAAAAGATAGATAATCATACTGCATATATACAATTTTGGTATAAGCAGATTAAGAAAAATCCTGAAATTATATTTAGCGCTCTAAACGGTGCTGAGGAAATTTCAGAATATATAGAAGTAAAAGGTGAATTACAGGAACTGCTGATAGAATCAAAAAAAGAAATTTATACAGAATTTGATGAAGAAACCAATACATATGATTTGTGTGTTTAAAAAGAGGCAATATGCCTCTTTTTTTTGAATATGATATAATGGAGGAAAGAATAGATGCCAAAAAAAAGTATGGGAGGAAGAAAAAATGGACAAATTGGTGAAAGAAAATGGGAACAAATCTCAATATTTGATGATTACCTCATGGGGGATGTCGAAGGACAGGATGATGAATATTTTGAAAGAAAAGAACCCGCAAATGTATTTAGAATTGACAATAAACAAGACAATCAACACAGAAATCGAGGACTTGATGAAAGCTTCAGAGATAGCTTATCAGCAGATCAAAAAATTAGTGGCAGTGGAGTATCCAGAGCCACTGGAACTTTCGTTCATTCAGAAGCTGTCATTGTCGAAAATGAAACAGGACATGGTTCAAAAGAAGATGATGGAATGGTTGATGAATCAGCCACTTATCAAGAATCGACCAACTTACATTTAAACAGAGATTTTAGATTAACTGTAAAACATGATGAACATTTATCTTTAAGGGAAAAACTGAATAACAATATAAATGCGATAAAAGTACTTAGAAATTTACAGTCTAGCAGTAATTTAAGTATTTTACCTGAACAGCAGGAAGTTCTTTCTAAATATTCAGGCTGGGGTGGATTGCCACATATTTTCAATGAAGATGATATAAAATATGCTGCCGAAAGAAATATTTTAAAACAGATGTTAACAATTAAAGAATATCAAAATGCACGTGCTTCAACATTATCGAGTTTTTATACACCTTTAGTAATTGTTGAAAAGATATATGAAATATTAGATCAGTTGGGATTTAAGAAAGGTAATATATTGGAGCCGAGTCTTGGTACAGGAAATTTTATTGGAATGATGCCTTATGATATGCTTAATGAATCTTCTATTCACGGCGTTGAACTTGATACTATAACGGGCGGTATTGCACAAATGCTTTATCCGTCTGCAAAGGTTGAAATATCGGGTTTTGAGGAGGCAAATGTACCTGATAATTTTTATGATCTGGCTATTTCAAATGTACCTTTTGGAAATTATCAGGTACACGACATAAATTTAAACAGTTATGGATTTGCTATCCATAACTATTTTTTTGCCAAATCTTTATCTAAAGTAAGAGAAGGAGGGATTATCTGTTTTATAACATCGACAAATACGATGGACGGTTCATCCAGGATACTGGAGTACATTAATTTGAGAGCAGATTTTATTGGAGCGGTAAGACTGCCGACTAATATATTTAATATTAATGGTGCTAATACTACAACCACTACTGATGTTATTATTTTGCAAAAAAACAGTAATAAACAGCCTTATAATAAGATTGAAAACTGGATGCAGTCTGAATATTTTTCATCTGAACTAAAAATCAATAAATATTTTATTGATAATCCTGATATGATATTTGGTACACCAAAGGACGAAATAGGCAGATTTGGACAACATGTAATGAGAGTCAATTATGATGGAATTTCTCTTGATGAACATTTTGCTAGAGCAATGGCAGTCCTGCCTTCAAATATATATTATGAAGCTGTTCAGGAAACTGTAGCTGATACTATTGCGATTGATAATGAATCATTTAATCTGAAACTGAATACTTATTTTGTGAAAGATGATAATGTATATATTAGAGATGAAAATTACTGCATACTGGTACACGATAACGAGTTAAATAATCTTCGCAGAAAGGAACTTATTAAAATTGCAGAGCTTGCTGAAGAAACAGTTAGTATACAGTCATCTAACAAATTCAATGAGAAGGCATATCTTGCTTTAAGAAATTCATTAAATATAGCATATGACAGTTTTATAAAAAAGCATAATTATATCAATTCCAGAGCTATTAAGAATCTTTTAGAAAGAGATCCACGGCAGTATCTTATTTTAAATCTGGAATCTAAAGGCGTAGAGGCAAATACATATATAAAATCAGATATTTTTAAAATCAGAACTATCAATCCCGTTGTTGAAATAAAACATGTTGAAAGTATACAGGATGCAATTTCTGCATCATTAAATTTTAAAGGTATGTTAGATTTAAATTATATGAGCATTATTTATGATAAAAGTATTGAAAGCATTGAAAAGGAAATGCACACATCGGCTATGGTATTTTATGATCCTAAGGAAGAAAGGTGGCAATTAGAAAGTGAGTATCTTTCTGGAAATATTCTAGAAAAAATAGACTTTATAAGAGAAAATAATTTAATTGACAGATATGAAAAAAATATCAATGCATTGAATAACGTTATGCCTGAACCGTTGACTATTACTGATATAACTTTTCAATTGGGTGCGCCATATATACCAACTCACATATATGAGGATTTCGCCTGCTACCTTTTTCGATTTGAAAATATGATGTATGATTCCAAGTCACTGACAATAAGCTTTATTAATGAAACAGGACAGTTTGCAATGGATTATTACGAGTATAGATTCTTTGGGAATAGTTTTATTGAAGATGAATGGGGAGTACCTTTATCTGAAAATGTTGATACTGACGGTGTAATTAAAAGACAGCCAAGATATAATGGCTTTGACCTGCTGAACGATGTTTTGAATTCCAGAATCCCAACGTTGAAAAACTATTGGGAGGAAATAAATGAAGGTGGCATCGTAAAAACAAAAAGTGAAATTAACAGCGAAAGGACTGGACAGGCAAGAGAATTGTCGTCACAGTTGGAAAATACATTTGTTGAGTTCGTATTTGACAATGAGAAATACTGCAGAGAGATTGAAGATGAGTATAATCGACTGTTTAATGTTATAAGGCCAAGAATTTATAATGGAGAATTTTTAAGCTTTCCTGAAATGAATAACAGTTTTCAGATGGAAGAATATCAAAAAAATGCTATTGCAAGAATAATCTATGGCAAAAATACTCTTTTATCACAACAGGTGGGAGCTGGCAAAACATTCGAAATGATTGCAAGTGGTATGGAAATGAAAAGAATGGGTAAAAGAAATAAACTGCTGTATGTTGTACCTAACCATTTGATTGGACAATGGCGTAATGAATTTTTGACACTATATCCACAGGCAAATATTTTGGCAATTTCTACTAATGATTTTGGCACAAAGAAAAGAGCAGATATAGTAAATAAGATGGCAGTGAATAATTATGATGCAGTAATAATGGGTCACTCGTCTTTTAAACTGATTCCTATGGATAATGAGATACAGTTAAATTTTTTGAATGAAGAAATAGATAAATTAGTAACTGCAATTGAAGAAGCAAAAGCAAATGGAAGCCATCAAAATACTGCTGTTGTTAAGTTGCTCGAACGTTCTAAAAAGGCCGTAGAAAAAAATGTAAAGAAGCTTACAGATATTAAAAGAGATCAGGGGATCACTTTCGATAAATTAGGAGTAGATTATATGTTTGTTGACGAGGCACACGAATTTAAGAATTTATATACGTATACTGCTATGTCAAATATCGCAGGTGTTCCTCAAGCTAGAAGTCAAAAAGCCAGTGATATGTATATGAAATGCAAATTTATACAAAAAAGTGGTGGTAATGTCTGCTTTGCAACAGGTACGCCAATTACAAATACTATGGCTGAGCTGTTTACAATGCAGAGATATTTACAGGAAGAGGAATTAGAAAGATTAAATATTCATAATTTTGATGCCTGGGCAAAAACATTTGGTAAAGTTGTTACTTCTCTAGAGGTATCAGTAGACGGAAGCGGATTTCAAACCAGACAGAGGTTTAACAAATTTTTTAATATACCTGAATTAATGAATTCATTTAGAGAGGTTGCAGAAATTCAAACAGAGTCGATGCTGAATAATGCACTTGAAAATTCTAAACTGCAAAGAAAAAGGGCTATACCGCCAAAACATGTGGGCGATAAGGCAAAGGTAGTTTCAATAGAACCAAGTCCAGAGTTGGAGGATTATATTGCAAATGTAGTCGAAAGAACTGAAGCAATACATAATTCGGCAGTTGCTCCATATGAAGATAATATGTTAAAGGTAACCAGTGACAGCAAGAAGGCATCAATAGATCTGCGTCTTATTGACGAAAGCTACGGTTTGACTCCAGATAATAAATTAACTGTAATTTCAGAACAGATATATAGAATATATGATGAGTACAGGGATCAAAAAGCTACTCAACTCGTTTTTTGTGATTCTTCTACTCCTAAATCACAATTCAATGTATATGACGAAATCAAAAACAATTTAATTAAATTAGGTGTAAATGATGAAGAAATTGCATTTATACATGACTATAAAACAACTCTAAAAAAAGAAAAACTTTATAGAGATGTAAATAGAGGAGAAGTCAGAGTACTGATTGGTTCAACAGCAAAACTTGGTGCAGGTACAAACGTTCAGCAAAGAATGATTGCAATTCATCATGTTGACGTACCATGGAGAGCCTCAGATATTGCACAACGAAATGGACGGGTCTTTAGGCAGGGAAATATGAATAATGAAGTATATGAATTTAGATATGCAACAAAAAAATCATTCGATGCCTACTCATGGCAACTGATAGAAACCAAGTCAACGTATATGAATCAACTGCTTGAAGGCAGTGGCTGTGCAAGAGAAATTGAAGAAGATACAAAGGCAACTTTTTCGTATGCAGAAATCAAAGCTATTGCAAGCGGTAATCCTTTAATAAAAGAAAAACTTGAAGTAGACACACGCTTAAAAACTCTTGAATCCAGTCTGGCAAGACACAGAAAAGCAATTAGAAAGGCACAGGATGATAAGCGCAATATGCCTGAAAAAATAAAAAATTTAGAAATGAAATTCGATCGTATAAGTAAAGACTATTCTGTATTTAAAAAGCATATCAATTTTGAATATGAAATGATTAATGAGAAAATGGATATTGATTTTAAAGTTGAATATAAAGACAAAGTCTTTACCGATTTAAAGGAGTATGGTGATTTTATCATCAGATTATCTGACATGAATAAAGAAAAAAATTCAATTCCTATTGGAAAAATGATGGGTTTTGAATTTATTCTTGATTATAATGTTGGAAATGGTTGGAATATCTGTTTTAAAGGAGCGAATAACTATCTGTACAATGCTGGATTGTTAAACGCAGTAGGCAGAGTTAATGTTGGGAGAATGATTAGAAAAATTTTTGAAATAAAAAAAGATTATGAAAAGTATTTTATACAAATTAATAACATGAAAGAAAATTATGCAAAACTTGATGATATTATAAATAAAAAATTTGAATCACAGGAAGAACTGCTTAGTTTGAGACAAAGACAAAAAGAGATCACTAATCTTTTAACTGACAATAACAATGGAGTTGTATTAGAGGAAAATGAAGCTGAGGAAATCGAACTAGAAATTTAAAAAGAGTCAGTTTTGTTATGGCAAAACTTACAAAAGAACAGAAAAAGGTAAATAAAATAAAGTGAATATTATTCAAAAAATGTTCACTTTTTCGAAAAAAAATTGTGCCTTTTTGAAACAAAGGATATGCTAAGATTAGTATAGTTAAAATTATGCAATAAAGGAGAATTGCGTTATAGCAAATCTTAAAAGAGGCAAATTGCCTCTTTTTTATATTTTAACAAAGAAAGAAGGAAATAAAAGAAATGTTCAAATTCAAAAAAATGACAAACATATTAACCGAAAAGGAGGCAAAAAAAATCGCAAACGATTTCTACAGCAGGAATAACAGCAGTATGTTTAAAAAGCATGATATTTTCTTAGAGTGCTGGATTGAAGAAACAATGGACAATCAGAAATTTAAAATTGAGCTTCATACTATTGTATCACCCAATTATGATGAGTATGGTGAATGCGAATTTACCAGTTATTATGATTCATATAAAGAATTATTAGAGAAAAATATATACTGCCATATTTATAGGGCTTTAACAGATGGAGCGACTGCGGTTACGCCAGCAATTGAAAATCCTAATAATTTATTAATGTCAAGAATTTTTAGCCCTATAAAAATATATATTAATTCTCAAATTGTTTTACCAGTAAAAATCATGGAACAATTAGGATGTCACGACTGGATCAACGATTATTACAGAAACAAAGCAAATATGGAATTTATAAACGTGAAATTGGGAAAAGATAAATATATAAAGCTTGCATCTCAAGAAGATTTTGATAGTGCAATAAATAATTATTTTAAGGAGTATCTCAAAAAGAATAATATTAAATTGTCTTTGAAGCAGGAAAAAAATATTGGTACTGAATTTAAGAAACTGTTAAATGATGATAATTTTAAATGTTTATTAGGCTTATTTGTTACTCTAGATGAGCAGTATTGTTTCGAAAGCTTTTTTGAAAAGAATAATAAAACTGGCATAGAGCGGATTATTATTGAACATCCAGAAGAGTCTGAAAAATTCCATCATGGATATAGATGGAGCGCTTTGTATGATTTTATTGATAACCTAAGAATAAATTCAGATGAAAAGGCACTTATCATAGAAAATAGGGAAATGTTGCTGGATATATATGAACATTATCCTAATCACCTTCAAACATTGAATCATGAAATTCGAAAATCATATTTAAGTGATGAATTCGAAACGCATTTTAGATATACAGAAGATGAATTTGTAGATGAAAGAGAATTATAGAAAATATAGTTAAAGTTATTAAAGAAAGTATGTAACAAAATGGAATTATATAAAAAGAGGCAATTTGCCTCTTTTTATATTTATAGGAGTGAATAAAAATGACTAATGTAAAAATATTAAGCAATTCTGAAAAAGAATACCGTAAAACTATCGTAAGTGAAATGCTCAAGGAGCTTACATGTATAGAAGTTGCAACAAATGTTTTTAATCTTACTGTTCATAAAAGCAGTAGAAGTCAACGATATCTTAAACCAGTTGAACATAGTTCGATGGTATTTGATATTTTAAAAAACAAAGTGTACTGGAATGCTCGTTGCGGGTCAGTACCTTTAAATGTAATTGAGTTTTACAGTGAATACACTAATACTTCAACATATGATGCAATTAATATACTTTTAGAGTACTTTTATTCAAGAAATCCAAATGAAATTGAGCAGTATTTGTATGATTTTTCTATGGACGAAAGTCATATCAGCCAAGGACTTGTATTAACACAAAAAAACGATAATAATGAGAGAGCAATTCATTATCTGACCAATGAAAGAAAACTAAGCGATTCACTTGTTAGCAAACTAATAGAGGATGGCATTGTATATGAAGATATATATCACAATGTGGTATTTGTTGGATATGATGTAAATAATATAAAAGAAAAAAAACCAGTTTTTGCAATCCGCAGAGGTACGGGCAATTCAAAATTTCATATAGACTGTAAAGGATCATTTAAAAATAACGGGCTATTTTATCAGAATTTTGAAGGAATAAAAAAAATTGTAGTTACAGAAAGCGTAATTGATGGACTTAGCTATATTTCTCTAAATAGAAACAATCTAACTGCTCATGTATTAATGTGCAGCGGAGTAGGTACGATGCTTAACACACTTAAATATAATTTAAAGAATAATCCTGCTCTAAAAAATTTAGAAGAAATAGAAATTATGCCAGATTTAGATGATGCTGGTGTGATAGCGAGTAAAAAAATAAAGAAATGGTATGACAATGAAGGGGTGTTCAACGATAATGGTAATACAGTTTCACTAGAAATAAAAACATACGGCTATGATGGAAAACCAAATCTTAAAATTAAGGATTTAAACGACCTTTTACGTGTAACTGTTTATTATGAAGAAAATAGAATTTTAAGGGAACAGTCAGAATTAGAAGATAGAGAAAACAATGATAACATGGAAATGTAGGAAAAGATATATTTTGTCTTTTTATAGGAATAATCAATTTGTGTTACATTTTATGTTTAAAGTGATATACTTATAACATAAGTATAGGAGATTGGAAATGACAGATATAGAAAAATTAAAAAAGGAACTTATAGAACAAAAACAATCAAAATTTCCTGGTAACATTTATCATGTTTCACAGGTATTGTTTGCATATAATTCAAATAAAATAGAGGGAAGTCGATTAACAGAAGAACAGACTGAAATGATATTTGAAACTAATTCTTTTTTTCCTGATAAAGACGATAAGGTAGTCAGAGTAGATGATATTACAGAAACAGTAAATCATTTTAAACTCTTTGATTTCATCTTGGATCATATTGATGATAGGTTAAATAAAGATATGATTATTGAAATGAATAAAATTCTAAAAAAGGGAACTTCTGATGAATCAAATCCCAGATATAATGTAGGAGGATTTAAAATCCATCCCAATGTAATTGGACTGGTAAATGTTATTAAAACCTCAAAACCAGACGAAGTTGAAAGAGATATAGACGTACTCATTGAAGAGTATAACAGGCTAGGCAAAGTAACTTTGGAAGATATTGTTGACTTCCATTTACGCTTTGAGAGAATTCATCCGTTTGGTGATGGCAATGGTCGTGTTGGGCGTGCAATCATGTTCAAGGAATGTTTAAAAAATAATATTGTTCCTTTTATTATTCTTGATAGGGATAAGCCGTATTATTTACGTGGATTAAAAGAATATGACAGAGACAGGACGTACCTGTTGGAAACCTGTTTAAATGAGCAGGACATATACACTGATCTATGTAAACAGCTTTTGAATTTAGATTTTAATATCACTGTTGATAATGAACAGGATGAAGATATGGAATTATGATTAAGTTATGTAAAAAAGAGGCAAACTGCCTCTTTTTTACATACAGTACTATTTTATAAAGAAGGAGCTAATAAATGTGAAGCATGAATATATAATCGAGGAACTTGATGAAAAATACATTAATCTCTCGTGAAAACTATGCTGAAGAAGATGAAAATGAGAGAGAATTATAACAAGGAGAACAGTATGAAAAAAATTAGTTACAGTATTTTAAAGGAACTGATAGATAATATAAAGGACGATGAGGAGATTGTTATAGACGAAAATGGAATAAAAAAGGTGAAGAGAGCAAATGAACAGTATTGATGTTGTTGGAATCAGATTAGTTAAGGAAAGAGAGTTTTTATGTGAAAAGAGTATAAGAACACCGTTGGATGCTGTCGAAGTTTTAGCAAATGAATTAAAGTTTTTAGATCGAGAAATTTTAATGACCTTAAATATGAATAGTAAAAATAAAATTATTAATGCTCATGTATGCTCGATAGGAAGTGCAAATATGGGAATAGTTGATCCAAAAAGTGTCTTTAAATCAGCTCTACTATCAGGAGCAAATAGGGTAATGATTATACACAACCATCCTTCTGGTGACTGTACTCCAAGTCAGGAGGATATTGACGTGACAAATTTATTAATCAAGGGAGGGCGCATTTTAGAAATAGAAGTCCTTGATCATATTGTGATAGGTGAGAATGAATATTATTCTATTGTAGGGGATCGTCAAGAAAAATACACTGAAATAAATAATACAGATAATTTACAAAACAGTTATGAATCTTTAGAGCTGTGTGAGAATAATGACAAAAAAATATGGTTAGAAGAAGATGTGACGGAAATGATAATTTAAAAAAGAGGCATATTGCCTCTTTTTTACTTTACAGAAGGAGGTAAAAATGGAAAATGTCGTAAATAGTGAGTATTTCAAATTAGCAGTTGTATTAAAAAGTGTATTAGGAATTACTCATCATGAAATGAAAGATATCAGAGAAAATATTTCTAAATATAAAAAAAGAAAAGAAATAGTCCAGGAGATTAATGATTATCTTAATGATGATGAAATCTCTATGTTTTTACCTGATAATTATAAACAGCAGGCGAAGAGATTAGTTCTTATTTTTAATAATAACTATGATGACAATTTTATGTTGAATGAATGTAAAAAAGATACTTTTATATCAGATAATATTCTATCTTATGATAAATACATGGAGCTTATTGATTTGTTAGGTGGAATAGAAAGTGATGAAGATGGCAGTCAATTTGTTAAAGTACAAGTCGATAAAATGATCAAATACTTTTTAGTTCCAGTAAGCAGGGGTGACAAGCTTTCAAAAGAAATTGTTAAAGAATATATAGAGAAAAATGCTATAAATAAGTTAGAGAAGGAAATAGAAAATGATAATGAACTCGAACTTTTGTGAGAAAAAAATCATATTTTTTATGTGAATATATTTACTATAAGCAGTTAATAGATTGGTGGTGAAATAAATGAAAAATGAAATAGACATTTTGTTGGAGGATTTTGAATATGAATTAATTTTCGGCAAACAAAGTTTACTTTTAACAGTTGAAGTCGGGACAAAAAAGATAGAAAAATACTATAAAGATAATTTCGGTGATAGAAAAGCGGAAGAGTTTTTACTTAAATTCAAAAAAAATTATCAAGAGATTAAGGATGTAAGCGATCATCAGCTTAGAAGGGTAGAGAATTTAACAGAAATTTTGAATGAATTTGAAATTTCTATTTCAGAACTTCATCGAATGATAGTTGCAAAGAATTTTTGTGAATCGTACCTAAAAGACAGTTATTATACATTTTTTGATTTTGTTAAAGAAAGAGCAGATGAGTCCATTAATAAAAAAATTGAGAAACTGTTGGAAATGGAAAACTATGAGTATCTAAATAATGATTTTAAAGAGCAGGTGGTTGAATAAGAATATAATATTAAACAGCACAATGAATGATAAAGAGGAAAATTTGATGGAAAAAGAAGATAGAGTGGTGTGCTATAGAAAATTGTGTGAAGAAGTTCAAAGAATGATAAATGATCTTCCAGTGCCTGAAGGAAACTGTGTACAGATAGAGAAGGCAAAGAGAGTAAGATACTTTTACATCACTGTTTATAATATGTGTCTAAATAAAAATAATAATTATAACAATTTTTTTAAGTTAATGTTATTTTAGCAACATTGAAGAAAGCCCTCTGAAGAAATCGTATTAATCATACAGAATAAAGAATATGTTCCAAGTATTGATGTCAATGTATAAATGTACAAGATGCATGGTGCATGTGATATACTGTCTTTTGTAAGTAATGGTTGTAAGATAAAATGCAAAAAAAATTGTGCCCTCTCTAATATGCAAATATGCTAAGATGTGTTTGCAGGTAATAAATGTAGACAATTAAATAATAGTATACTTTTGGATTAGAAAACTGTCTGTCGAAAAGCGATGTTTGCATGATTACCTGTATTTTTTTCCTTTATACAAGAAAGAGTGGAGTTCTCACCACTCTTTCTTTTTGATTAATTTTTATTGTATTATAATGGAATCGGGGAAGAATAAAAATGAAAGGAGTTTTAACTATTTTAATTGTTGGGGGAACAATAACTGGGTGTAATAATTCGAATGAAGTGAAAAATACAGCATTATGAAACAATCGATAAGACTTGGATTGATAATGTTTTAATGGAAAGTTGTTATTAATAACTTAAAAAAAGAGGCAAATTGCCTCTTTTTTATAGTCAAGAAATATTTTTAGTAGATATTTTTAGTAGAAAATGAGTATTTGCATTACTAATATAATGATTTAACAAAAGAAAAAACACTGATGAAATCAGTTTATTTTGAATAGTGTGAATATTATTCAAAAAATATTCACTTTTTTGAAAAAAAATTGTGCCTTTTTGAAACAAAGGATATGTTAAAATTAGTATAGTTAAAATTGTATCCAAAAATTGAGAGCATTTATTGGTATTTCGACCAATGACTGCTTTTTTTATTGCAGTTATATACGTAAAAAAAATTGTGCCCTAACCTTTTTTCTTTATTGATATCATTAAATTGTAAAGGAAATATCAGGAGGAATACAGATGAGAACAATTGAATTGAATTAGTTTTAATACTACTATTTTTGTTTCTCTTTGTAGCAATGCTACCTAAAGTAGCAACAGATTTTATATGATTTGCACGGGAGGAACATTCATTATGGAAATAGGAGAACGCTTAAAGCAGTTGAGAATAAAAAGAAAGTTAACACAGTTCGAAGTAGAAGAGTTAACAGGCATAAATCGATCTACATTATCATTATATGAATTAGGAATCCGAGTGCCACCAATCGATAAGCTAATGCAGCTTGCTTTGCTATATAAAGTATCGATTGACTATTTATGTGGAATAGAGAAGTCCTATAGTGAGGATTTTGAAAAGGTAAAACAGGGAGAAAAAGCACAATGAAAAAAATGTTATTAAATTATTTAGATACAAGAAATAAAAAGATTATCGCAGGAATTAGTGTATTCGCAGTAATCTTAGCTAGTACACTGGGTATATATGCTTTAACAAAAGATAATTTACCCGATTTTGTTCTAAGTGATAGTAAAGCTATTAAATTAGAATATGGAGATAAATATTCTGTTAACGGCATGAAATTATTGAATACAGAAGGTATGGATGATGAAGATAAAAAAATATTAAAAAATGGTTTAAGTATAAAATCAGATTTTAAATATGAGGATGGTAAAGATTATCCAGCAATTGGAGAGTATAAGATAACAATGACCTTTAATGATAATATACTTGTTAAAAAAGTTAAAGTCGCTGATACTACAGCTCCAGAGCTAAATACAGAATTTCGTGATATAGATATTGTAAAAGGAACAGATTTAGCAGCATATGATTTTACAGGTCTTAATTTATTTAGTGCAACAGATCTATCGCCTGTAGAGGTAGGATACGACAGCAGTGCAGTTAACAGTAACACAGTAGGAACATATGTATTAAAAGTTACTGCTAAGGATACTTCTAGTAATGAAACTACTAAAGAACTAACAGTTAATATAACAGAAGCTCCAAATGTAAATCAGGAATTAGTAACAGAAACAGTAACTAATGAGGATGGAACAAAATCTATTCGCAATACATTAAGAGATAAAGCGACAGCTCAAGACAATACAGCAAATACTAAAATTAGTTCTAATTCCAGTAAAGGAAGCAGTACAAATAAAAAAGGATCTACAGGTTCATCAAGTAGTAATAGTTCTAATTCATCTTCCAATTCTGGGGTGAATCAAAGTTTTGTTGCTAACATGTCAATTTCTAGACAAACTACACAGGCAATAACAGTTGTTGGAAACGGTGGAAGCTATGCAACGTTAACACTGCATACAAAGCGTAACGGTATCTGGACAGAAACATTAAGCTGTACAGCACGAGTAGGGAAAAATGGTATAACTAGCAATAAACGTGAAGGTGATGGAAAAACACCAACAGGAATCTATTCATTTGGTCAAGCATTTGGTGTAGCAGGAAATCCAGGTACTTCTAGAGGGTGGTTACAGGTCAACAACAATCATTACTGGGTAGATGATGTAAACAGTCCATATTACAATAAATTAGTTGATGCTAGTCAGACTGGAATTCAATGGAGCAGTGCTGAGCATTTAATTGGTTATCCAACAGCATATAAGTATGCTATTGCTGTAAATTATAATACAGCTTGTACACCAGGTGCGGGTAGTGCTATCTTTTTACACTGCTCAACTGGCGGTTCAACAGCAGGATGTATTAGCGTGAGTCAATCAAATATGATTCGTATATTACAGTCACTACAGGGTGATACTTTAATAGGAATATATCAAAATTCAAATAGTTTATACTAAAGTTTGAATTATAGAGTAATAAATTATAAAATTTAGATGGAGGGATAAAGTATGGACATTAGAAAAGATATTATTGATAAGTATTTAAATACCAAAAAGAACAGGCTCATTGCAGGCTGTGTTACAGGTTTAATTGTCTTGGGCTGTGGCGGAGGAATTGTATATGCTACAAGAGACACTTCACCAAAATTACAACTAAAGAAAAATACGATTAATCTTGAATACGGAAAAGAATTCAAAGCTGATTTTGACACTTTAGTTGATACTAGAGGATTAAATAAAGAAGATAAGGATTATTTGAAAAAAAACCTTAAAATAAAATCAGATATTGAAAATGATACTGAAACTGTGAATAAAGAGGATGGTACTACAGAAGAAAAAGATCGTGGATTTGCTAAAGTAGGAGATTATAAAGTAAATTTAACATATAAAGATGAAACTAAAACAGTTAAGGTAGTTGTGAAAGATACAACTGCTCCAGAGATTACAGCACCTGAAAATATAGAAATATTACAGGGTACTGATTTAGCAACATTTGATTTTAAATCATTGATTATAGCGACTGATTTAGCAACAATAAATGAATTGACAGTTGATTACAGTACAGTAGATATTAATGTACCTGCTGAATATACTGTAAAAGCTAGTATTGAAGATGCAAATGGAAATAAAGCTGAAAAAGATGTAAAGGTTACAGTAATTGCGCCACCCGCAATTGCCGAAGACGAAGTTGTAGTCCAAGAGACAGTAACTAATGCTGACGGAACAAAAACAGTAAAAAATACTGTTAAGAAAAAAGTGGATTCATCTGGAGATAAAGTAGTATCTAGTGGAAACAATTCAAATAGCAGCTCTAATAGTTCTGGAAGCAAACCTTCAGGTTCTACTGGAGGAAGCTCAGGATTATCTGGTAGTGGTTCTAACAAGCCTTCAAATGGAGGAACATCTGGTGGTAACAGTTCTGGAGGAAATAGTGGTAATTCAGGTGGAAGTTCTGGGAGTGGATCAAGCTCAGGAAATACTGGAGGAAATTCTGGATCAACGGGAGAAAATACTCAGCCAGTAAAAAGAAAAGTTTGGCGTACAGTGACTTATAAGTGGGGAGATTCAACTTTTGAGGATGGATATATCTGTTATGAGGGTGATCCATTAGAATCGTGGAGAGTTCCAAGTGATGCCACAGATGTAAAATATTGGGATAAATATATATAAAAAGCAATTCGTTGAATTGCTTTTTATTTTTGGAGGGAATAAAATGAAATTTTATTGTAGAAATCCTTGTTAGTTATATAGAAAAATAATGAAGAAGGAAGGAAAATAAAATGACAAGAAAAATTAAATGCTTTATTATTACGTTTCTTTCTATCATATGTATTTTGTCATCAGTATTTCCAGTGATGGCACAAAGCAGTATTTCATTTACATGGGGACAGGAAATTTATTATCCTAGTTGGCTAGGCAATTGGAGTACCAAAATGTGTTATATTAATGGATCACTTGCGTATTGTCTCGAATCTTCAAAAAACACGCCACCACAAGGACAATATGCACCTTATGTTATTAGAAATAATGATGCACTATTGAAAGTTCTTTACTACGGTTATGGCGGACCAGGAGATGTTTTTAAAGATGACCAAGTTACCAATGACACTAATAAATATCTGTATACGCATATTATGGCTAGTTATGCTTACTCAGGAGATATTTATGGTGGTAAGTCATGGGATGATTTATTGGCTAATGGAATTGGATTGAAATGGAGATATGAACAGATTCAGTCCATGCCAGTACCGACAAAAACATTTAATTTAACTAAAACTAATTTAAGTGCATATTATGATTCAGGCACAAGTACTCAGAGAACTGAAAACAATACATTTAATGCTGAAAGCAATGTGACAATAGACATTCCTTTACAGGAAGGGGTAGAGCTTCATAATCTAACAAAAGGGACAGTTAGCAGTGGAACAGTTTCAATTAATGGTGGTGATACTTTTTATTTGTCAGCACCGTTACAAAAAATGGAAGATTATAGTAGCGGTGAATTAGCTGGTAATAATTCTACAATGTATGCTCCTTTGGCTATAATGCCAGGGGGTGGATACCAAGCAGAGGCGACACTTTCTGTAACTAGTGACCCAAGAACATTAAGTTTTAATGTCAGTTGGTTAAATGGCAGTCAAATAAGTATTAATAAAACTGACAATTTTGGTGAAAACATTTCTAACGCTAAATTTGATTTATTGCAGTGGAACAATGCAACTAGTCAATATGAAAAATTAAGGGAGTTAACATATAATTCTGCTGATAAACTATATGAAAGTGGTTTTTTAGAAAAAACAGATCTAAATGAAGGTAAATTTAAGGTAGAAGAAACAGTGCCAAATGGATATACAGCTTCTTCGAGATACGAGCAGGAATTTACATTAGACGGCTATATCGACAGAAGTGTTTTTACAGCAGTGATTGAAGGTAAAGAAGTAAATGTAAAATTATCGTCTACACTTGCGGACAATCATTACATAAAATATGAGGTGGATGGTGTACCAGATAGTGTAACAGAGATTAAATTTCCTACATGGTCGATTAATGGGGGACAAGATGATATTGATTGGGTTCACCTTGCAAAAGAAAGTGACGGAGTATGGCGTGCAAATAAGCAGATGCCTGAAAGTGGCCAGTATGTTATTCATATCTATTATAATACTGCTGTACAGCAAAATATTTATTCTCATGCGGTTAATTTTTGGCCGAGTGATACAACGATCAATGTTGTAAACAATAGGATAATGGGTAAAATATCTGTTGATAAATTAGATTATCATGCAGGTGAAAAATTAGCAAACGCAACATTTGATGTGACTGCCAGAAACGATATAAGAACACCGCAGGGAACTGTTATATATAGGCAGGGCGAAGTGGTAGGAAACCTTACAACAGATGAAAACGGTTATGGTGAACTGGATAATCTTAATTTGGGGGAATACACCCTAAAGGAGTCAGCAGTACCAGATGGTTTCCGTTATGATGACAGTACATATGATTTTACTATAACTGCTGATAAAACTGATTCTAAACTGCATATGGGATTAGATGTGACATGGGAAATAAATAACTATCCTACTTTTATAAATGTTTATAAAGTTGATAAGGATTCGGGCAAAAAACTTGAAAATGCTGAATTTGATTTATACAATGTTACAGATAAAAAGAAAGTAGGAACGTATAAAACAGATAAGAATGGCAATATTGCTGTTTTTTATTTATCAAGACAGAAAACCTATTATCTTCAGGAAACAAAAGCACCTGACTCTTATAAATTAAATGATACCAGATATTATTTTTATATTGATGAGAAGGGGGCATTCAGTGTTTCAGATCTGAATGGTACTGTAGAAGATGGTACTTTTAATGTGCCGTTTCATGGTACAATGACCATTACTGTTAAAAATGAAATAGATATATGCAATATTCGAATTACAAAGAAGAATGATAACAGTAAAGTATTAGAGAATGCTGAATTCAGCTTATATTCTGATAAGGAATGTACAAAGGAAATAGAAAAAGGAAAAACCGACAAGAACGGTCAATTGAATTTTGATCGTATTTCTGTTGGTGATTTTTATTTAAAAGAAACAAAAGCACCTGCAGGTTATCGTCTGCTGGAAGATCCAATTAAAATATCATTAAAAAATGTGAACGGGAAGTTCACTTTTTTTGTTAATGACAAAGAGATTAAGGAAGATGACAAAAATAACAGCTTAACGTTAGAAAACGGCTTATATACTGGCAATTTGACAGTTATAAACAGTCGAGGATCTATTCTTCCTGCAACGGGAAGTCCTATGACAATTGTTTTAACAGGGGCAGGTATTTTATGTTTATTAATTTTAATCAAAAGGGGAAAAAACAATGATGAAGAAAATTAAAAAGTTAGGTATAACCGCTTTAGCTTGTGTACTGTCTTTAACGACAGCAGGAACAGTAGCAAATTTAGTCAACAGTGGAAATACTGGAAACGGAATTTTTACGAAACTAAATGCTGAAGGAACAGGACATATAACTATTAATGCCAATGTAGGAGATAATGGAGTTACTCAAAGTCTGGCAGGGAAGAAATTTAATATTTACCGTATCTTTGATGCTCAAAACAGTGCAGGAATGGAAAGTATTAACTATGCAATGAACCCTGCATATGAAAAATCGTTAAAGAAGGTTACTGGAAAAGATACAGAATATGCAATCATAGATTATATTCAGACGTTAAATAACAATCAGGTGATCAATGATGTCTCACAAACACAGAAAAACGAGACTGCATATTCTAATTTTAGATATTTTGTTGAGAGTCTAAGAAATATGTTAGTTGAAGATAAAGCCGACCCTACTCAGGTTTTAACGGTCCCATCTACAGCAACAGACAGTTATACATTAGATGTTGCATACGGGTGGTACGTTATTGATGAAATTACCAGTGTTAATGGAACGCACAGTGCTGCATCTATGATCATGGTCAATACTGCTAATCCAGATGTTGCAATCGATATAAAATCAGATTTTCCTGTAATTCAAAAACAGATTTTAGAAGATGATAATCAAAAGAATATAGGAGCGGATAAAGACGGATGGAACGATGTAGGAGATTACGAGATTGGTCAAACCGTGCCTTACCGCTATTTGACATATGCGCCAGATATGAACGGGTATGCAAATTATTATTTCGCAGTGCATGACCGCATGGACAGCCAGTTAACATTCAATAAGGATAGTGTAGTTGTCAAAGTCGGGAACAAGACGCTTGTAAAAGATACAGATTATAAAGTTGTAACAACTGGCTTAACTGGAGAAACATTCCAGATCCAGATTACAGATTTAAAAGCGACAATTAATAAATATTTTTATGCATCTGAAGCGGGAGCAAATCCAGAAACAGAGAAACTGTACGGTCAAAAAATTGTTGTAGAATATAATGCCACTTTAAATGAATCTGCTCAGGCTGATACTGGTAGAGCAGGTTTCGAAAATGATGTAAGACTGGAATATTCTAACGATCCCGACAGTAACGGGACTGGTAAAACAGGGTTAACACCTTGGGATACAGTAGTTTGCTTTACATTTAGAATGGACGGTATTAAGGTCAATGACCAGACTCCAGAAAGAAAGCTGGAAGGTGCTAAATTTAGATTATACAATGATGAGGACTGTACTAAAGAGGTATATGTTAAAAAAGCAAGCGGCGGAGACGGTTATACTGTAATCAATAGAGACAGCGTAACAGGTGATACTGCACCTAATGGAGCAGTTGAAATGATATCTGATTCAAATGGTGTTTTCAATATTATTGGTCTTGATTCACAGGTATATTATCTGAAAGAAACTAAGGCGCCAGACGGTTACCGTTTATTAAAAGACCCTATAAAAATCGATGTAAAAGCAACTTATGGAGCTGACAACAGATTAAATTATGTTAAGGGCGATGGTGCAACAGCAAAGACATTACAGAAATTAGCAGCAACAGCAAGTTTTAAAGAATTTTACACAGGCGCATATAGTCAATATGACAAAACACTATCAACTGATGTAGATACAGGTACATTTAATATCAAGGTTGTAAATAAAGTCGGATCTAAACTTCCTGCAACAGGTAGTATGGCCACTTTATTATTAGTTGCAACGGGTACTGCGGTGATGGTAACTGTACTTGTCAGAAGAAGAAAAAATGAAAAAAATGAGAATTCTAAAATTTCTTAAAAAAGATATTTTAATTTTTATAACAGGACTGACTCTTGTGAGCTATCCTGTTATTTCTAATTATATAGAGTCCAGAGAACAAGCAGGTCAGATCGATACATATAACAGTTCTGTCAGTGAGTTAAGCATAGCAAATAAACAGTTAATGCTGAACGAAGCTCATGAATGGAATGATAATCTGTATTCAAAAGAAAAGGGGGACTGCCAGAGGATTCAGGGTTAGAATATGAAAATGTTTTAGATCTTGGAAATGGTGTAATAGGAACTATAGAAATTCCAAAAATAAAGGTAAATATGCCTGTCTATCATGGTACAGACAGTGATGTATTAAACGTGGGAGCTGGCCATATAGAGGACAGTTCTTTGCCTGTAGGTGGTAACAATACCCACACTGTTTTAACTGGCCATAGAGGCTTGCCGTCAAGCAAACTTTTTACTCGATTAGACGAACTTAAAAAGGGTGATCTTTTTTTTATTAAAGTAATCGATGAAACTTTAGCATATAAAATAAATAAAATAGAGGTAATACTGCCTGATAAGGTCAGTTATTCAATTATAAATAATCAGGATTTAGCAACACTTATTACCTGTACTCCTTATGGGCTAAATACCCACAGGCTTGTAATAACAGGTAAAAGAGTTCCATATAAGAAAAAGGAAAAGAAATCAATTAAAGGAAGTATGCCGTCATTAAGGGAAATTATTTTCTATGTTATTCCTGTTCTGTTTTCAGTGGCAGGCATACTATTTTTTAGAAAACGAGGGGTGAAAAATGTGTAAAAAATTAATTACAGCAGTATTCACAGTTTTTTTATTTTTTATCAGTATAACCGCTGTTTCTGCTTTAGACGAAGTCGGATCTATAACAGTAAATCTTGAAGAAGGAAAAAAGGGAACCAGTGTTAAAAACGTAGAATTAGAACTTATCAAAATAGCTGATATAATCAATGGCCAGTATTTGCTTATTAATGATTTGCAGGATACTGGAGTAAATTTAAATACTTTAAAAACAGCTGAAGATATGAAAAATGCAGCACACACTATTTCAAAAGATACTGTTTCAAAAAATATAGGCGGAACAAGAAAAACTACCAATGACTATGGAACGGTCAAATTTGATCAATTAGAAAAGGGTGTTTATCTGCTTCAGGCAACAGATATCAATAAATATGAGAATATCGTATCAACATTGATATCCGTACCTGCATTTAATAATGAAAGCAAAAACAGCATGAATTATGATATCAGTATTGTACCTAAACATTCACCTGTAATTGCAGTAAAAACTGGTGATGCAGTTGATTTAAAACTATTTGCCGTATTAGCAGGCGTTAGTGCTGTTGTTATTGCAATAATACGAAGGGAGGCGATATGGATACAAATTAATATTTATTAGATATCAAAACGATATCTTTTTTTATTTTATATTAAAGCGAGGTAGAAAAATGAAAGGATTAAACAAAATAAAAAAATGCTGGAAACAGCTTATGTTAGTACTGGCAATGTTTTTAAGTATCAGTGCATCGACATTAACTCAGGCAAATGCCTTAAACGCTACATTGACCTGGGGACAGGAAATCCGTTATCCAAGCTGGCTTGGAAACTGGTCTACAAAAATGTGCTATATAAACGGCAGTTTAGCGTATTGTTTAGAAGCATCAAAAGAAACTCCCCCACAAGGGCAGTATGCACCTTATGTTATAAAAAACAATGATGCTTTATTGAAAGTGTTATATTATGGATTTGGCGGACCTGGCGATGTATTCAGAGACGACCAAGTTACAAATGATACTACTAAATATCTTTATACGCACATTATGGCTAGTTATGCATATTCAGGTGATTTATATGGTGGCAATGATTGGGATGACTTAGAAGCACATGGTGTTGGTTTAAAAGCGAGATACGATCAGATTCAGTCTATGCCTGTACCAACAAAAACATTTAATCTAACAAATAATAATGTTCAAGCTTATTTTGAAGAAGGAGTACAGAGAACAGAAAATATAACATTAAATACATCATCAGAGGTAACTATTAGTATTCCACTACAAAACGGGGTAGAGCTTCATAATGTAACAAAGGGAACAGTAAATACTGGAACAGTTTCGATTAACGGTGGTGATACTTTTTATTTGTCAGCACCGTTACAAAAAATGGATGATTATAGTAGCGGGGAATTGGCAGGTAATAATCTTACAATGTTTGCGCCTTTAGCAATTTCTGCAGGTGGAAACTATCAAACTGAAGGAACAATATCGGTTACTACTGATCCTCGTACATTGAGTTTAAAAGTAAAGTGGATGGATGTAGGTGATTTTGAATTAAGAAAAACAAATGATACAGGAAAATTGATTGACGGTTCAGAATTCTCATTAAAACATACTACACTTGATTTTGAAAAAAAACTTGTAGTCAAAGATGGCAAATTATCAATGAGCGGTCTGCCTGTTGGAGAATATCTGCTCACTGAAACAAAAGTACCTGATGGTCATGCGGTTCTTCAAAAGACGTTTCAGGTAACAATTAATAAAGATCAGATAACAGAACAGATCGTTGTCAATAAATTAAGACCTACAGGTACGTTAGAGATAAATAAGTCTTTAGAAAATTCCAATGTAGAGGTAAATAAAGCTGACTATGATTTAACGAAAGTACAATTCAAGATTACTGCAAGTCAAGATGTTTATGACAGTGTTTCTTTAGAAAAATTATATTCTAAAGGAGATGCGATTACTGTTGGCTCAGGTGAAGGAAGCAATGATGATGTCGTAAAATTAGTGAATGGTAAAGAATTAGAAAACGGTATTTATTCATGTGATACAAATGGTAAGTTATCTTTATCTGGATTGCCAATGGGAACATATAACGTGGAAGAAACTGCCTGCCCAGATGGTTTTGTTTTAGATAAAGAAGTCAAAACGGTACAGTTTGCACAGCAGAATTTTGTTACGTTAACTTACACTTCTTCATTAAATATAAATAATGAATTAACAAAAACAGTTTTCAGCAAGGTAACTGCTGATGGGGACAATCTTTACGGTGTTCCAATGGAAATCGTAGATGCCAAAACTGGTGAACAGGTTTATAACTGGATCA
>ERZ1108166.492-NODE-492-length-32117-cov-23.048219_pt1 | contig 32117 bp, 24 predicted proteins | sample MGYA00403702_ERZ1108166 | MGnify/ENA primary metagenome ERZ1108166 (study PRJEB35170, sample SAMEA104062401) | human gut metagenome | biome: human gut; feature: human-associated habitat; material: faeces | place: Denmark | collected 2012-05-01 ...
GAGCGACCATGGACTCCACATTTACAATCCAGTTCGCTGCGGCCACAATAGCATCAACCCCATTGTGAGGCTCCGCACCATGGGTTGATTTGCCCTTAATATGTACAAGGAAGTGGTCTGATGCAGCCATCAAATTACCTTTTTTTAGGCCTACCGCACCAACTGGAAGTTGAGGCCATACATGGAGACCATATATTTCATCTACGTCATCGAGGATACCGCTATCGACAATGCCTTGTGCACCTGGGAATAGCGCTTCCTCTTCAGATGGTTGGAATACAAGCTTTACAGTACCATACAATTGAGCCTTAATAGATTGTAAAATCGCTGCGGCACCGAGCAAAATCGCAATGTGACTATCATGACCACAAGCATGCATAACGCCTTCATTTTGTGAAGCAAAGGGCAATCCTGTTATTTCATGTATGGGTAATGCATCCATATCGGCACGCAATGCAATAACAGGGCCTGTATGAGCACCTTCTATCTTACCGATAACAGCGTAGTCAGAAACATCATTTACAAAGGGAATTCCTAGTTCACCAAGCACCTTTTGAATAAATAAAGATGTATTTTTTTCTTTACCCGACAATTCTGGATGACTATGAATATGTCGACGCCATTCCACAACCTGTTCTTTATATTGGGAGGCATAAGTTTTTATTAAGTCTTGTAATGCATTCATTACTCTATCTCCTTTATACACTATATGCATATTTTATACATATTTAGCGTATTTTTATAACCTATGTACGTATTATAATACTACATTCTATAATAAGCAAGTTTTTATACGTATTTTTCGTATTTTTATTTGTTATATTGTACATTAACTTTACTCATAAATGCTTAATGCTTTTTATTAGACAAAAAAGACACCTCCCAAAGGAGGTGTCTTTCTCTTATTTTTCAATGACTGATTCGTCGAGCTGAGTACCATCAGGTAAGAATGATTTTATAATCAGCTTATTTGGTGTTACGGTCATAGACATATAATTATTCGTTTCAGGCTGAGGTGCTACATATACATCTAAGGGATGTTGCTTCCACTTAGGACGTCGTGCATCACCAGCTATCCCTGTAAGGATATATAACGGACCAGATGGGTCTCGATTAAAGTTTCGTACATGACCACGGTTGCGGTATGTATGTAAATGAGCAGATAATACTAAGTCCACGTTAAACTCATCGAAGATAGGCATAAATAGTACTCCCTCATCATCGAAACCTACATCTCGACTTGCGCCTGGTCGATCAAAGGCATATTGGAATGGATCACGATGCATGAGGACTACAGTCCACTTTTTAGTATTAGCTGCTAAATCTTGACGTAGCCACTGAACCTCTACATCGTACAAATCAGGATGATGAGTATCATGATTATCCTCATGATTACTTTCATACAACATCGTATCTAATACAACGTAATGCACATCGCCAAAATCATAGGAATAATAACGGCGATTAAATATTTCATTCCCATTAGGTGGTACTGCGAAGTAATTCAAATACGCATAAGGCTCGCGCATTTTCCAATCTAATGTATACATCTCATGATTGCCTAAGGTCGTTGCTAACGGCACATTAGCACTCAATGGTCTGATGGAATTCAACCAAGTGCGCCATTGATAGTCTTGTTCCCCATTATCTACAAGGTCCCCCATGCTAATATACAGGGCTGTCCTTGGATTGCGATGTGCGGAATCCTTAACAATCTGCTCCCACGCAGAATAATCACCAGATTGAGAATCTGGATAGATAAGAACATCATACACACTGGAGCCAGCAGTTTCCAACGAATACCAATCACTGCGACGATCATTGCCATAACCAACGCGATATTCGTATTTAGTATTAGGCGTCAAACCAGTTACTGTACCCTCATGGATATAGGTGGTACTGCCATCATCGGTAAAAGCTTTGTCTGTAGCTCTTATCGTTTGAGTCGTATCGGATCCAACAAGACGATACTCTATGACCGCATCAACTTCGCTGCTATCTGATTGCCACATAATAGTACGACTCGTGCTATTATCTTGAGCTACAATTTGCCGAATATAACGACTTTCGGAATCGAGGAGTGGCTTAATTTCTTGTCCACTTACAACGGCGGCAGTTCTAGCTATGCGACTCTGTATGGCATCCTTATAGACATAGCCACCTATGACTAAGACAACCAAAGCTGCAATAGCTATAATTATTTTTAATAGTTTACTTTTATTCATTTAGTTCCTTTATGTAAAAATATATTAAGTACTAATATGAACACATTATAAAACTTAAACCTAACTTTAAGTCAAACAAGATTTTTCTATACTTCTTGAACATCTACTTTTCTATATCTAGCTGAAATACATCCCAACATATTTAATTGCGGTATGTTCCATTCATTAGGTAAATAGATATCACAGGTAAGCTCATCGCCTATAGAGTTGTTAGCTATAAATTGATAACGCCCTAACTCTTCATTACTGCATACTCTTTCAAGCTGATTTAAAATAGTGTCACCCCAAAATCGACTAAATTCCGTCCAAATAGTTTCTGCATCAATTTGAGATAACTCAACTAGTAGACTATATTTTATGCCAACTTTGCAGCGTTTTTTTAACCCCTTTTCATCAGCACTACAAACCTTAGTGGAACCTTTATCAAATGACCATTCTAAACCATTTAACGATTGAACTTGGGTGGAAATGAGATTTTTAAAATTTGAAAAATCTCCAAGAAAATGTTTACATGCTACCTCAAATGTATCTAATCTATCTATATTGCTCAATTCACAATACCTCTATTAAAGTATTTACCTACTATTTTTCGTAATATTGTTTCATTTGTGTATAGCCATTAACAATGACTTCGATTTCACCTGTTCTAGGATGGAAGATAAGTCCATGAATTGGCACATCTTTTGGAATCAATGGATTCATGCGCAATTCGTCTACTGTTTCTTCCACATTCTCTGCAGGATGGGTAAAGCCATCAGCCCAGCGTTCCATTTCTTTACGGATCATATGAATCGCTTCTGGTGCAATACCACGAGCCAACATTTTTTCTGTTAGATCTTTTGCCGTAGTTTTTGCCATACCACATTCGTGATGACCAATGATAAAGATTTCGTTAACGCCTAGCTCATAAATACAAACAAGTAAACTACGTACAACGCCATCAAAGGGACCTGTAATACAGTTACCTGCAGTCTTTACGATTTTCGCTTCACCGCGCCCAATATCCATGGAATCTTCTAAGAAGTTAACAAGACGTGTATCCATACATGTAACAATTGCCATTTCACGACTAGGCATTTTACTACACTTTGTATCTGTATCTACATAACCTGTATTTTGATCTTCTACATATTCTCGATTATGGGCTAAAATATCATCTAATAAGCTCATAGTACCTCCTATATAAAATGACTTTGGCATACAACCAAGGTCTCTATATCAATAATGCTCGATATACATATTATATCATATTAAGTTGTACACGCTTTAAGCCACAAAAAATAGGTCTATTCAAATACATGTATTATATATTTGAATAGACCTAAATCGCTTTTAAAGTGCTAGAGTACACACCTTATCTATCAGGTGTAGATAATGCTTCGATAGCTACGCTACCACCGCGTACAACTTCAATACGATTGACGAACATATCTTTAAATAAGGCAATCATGTCATTATTTTTAGATACGGTCTTTACACATTGTACTAGTACAGATTTACGATTATAATCCACAACTAATAGATCAAAGGTTTGGGCAATGCGGAAGATTTCTTGTTTATCCGCTTCTTTACAGCTATTGACCTTGATAAATAGTAATTCTTTTTTCGTAATTCGCATGTCCGTAAAGTCGATAACCTTAATCACCTCTACACTGCGATTAAGCTGTTTAATGATTTGTTCATATGTCAAATCGTCACAAGTAAGATCAATCGTCATACGAGACATGGTAGAATCTTCAGTTTCCCCTACAGTCAATGTATCAAGATTATAATTTTTGCCTGCGAAGAGGCCTGAAATCTTAGCTAGTACACCGATTTGGTTTTCTACATACGCTGAAATACAGCGTTTTTTCATATGTACTTCCATAGCGCCTCCTATTTTTTATCCTTCAACAACATATCACTTAAAGACTTACCTGCTGGTACCATTGGCAACACATTGAGTTCTGTTGGAATGATAAACTCAAGTAATGTAGGGCCATCTTTGAAAGTATCCGCCAATTGGAATCCTTTTTCGATGTCCTCTACCTTTGTAATACGCATTGCCTTTGCGCCATAAGCTTCTGCCAATTTCACAAAATCGGGTACATATTCAAACTCATCATTGTCGATTATGTCTCGCGTAACAATGGCACTTTCATCCATCATCAAGTTCGTACAAGCGTAACGTTTATCGTAGAATAATTGTTGCCATTGGCGTACATTTCCGAGGAAACCATTATTTAAAATAATTAGCGTCACAGGCAAACGGTAGTGCATAGCAGTGGCAAACTCTTGGATATTCATTTGCACGCCACCATCACCACAGATGGCAAATACACGCTTATCTGGATTTCCCATTTGCGCCCCTAATGCAGCAGGGAAACCATAGCCCATAGTCCCTAAGCCACCAGACGTCAACATTTGATATTGACCTTTCACATCAAGGAACTGGGTAGTCCACAATTGATTTTGACCCACATCGGTTGTAACGATAGGATGTTCATAATGATGATTGATGTACTCGATAACAGTTTGAGGTGTTAACCCCTCTTCGTCAGCTTGAGTGACAGGGCGCTCTGCCTTAAGTTGCTGTAATTGTTTTGGCCAGTCGCCAAGATCGTGAGGTTCAATATATTCTAAGATTTTTTCTATAGCCAATTTAGCATCTGCTACGATTGGAATATCAACCTTAATATTTTTAGAAATAGACGCCGCATCTACATCAATATGGATAATCTTACAATTTTGTGCAAAGGTACTTAGTTTACCAGTAATACGATCATTAAAGCGCGTACCAATAGAAATCATCACGTCACAATCAGTTATGGCTACATTAGGCGCATAGCCACCATGAATCCCTACATTACCAAGATACAATGGATGACGGCTATCAATAGCACCTTTCCCCATCAATGTTGTTACTACAGGAATCCCTGTTTTTTTAACCAACTCCATCATAAGGTCGTTAGCACCACTAATGCTTACCCCACCGCCTAATAGGAATAGAGGCCTTTTAGCTTTACTAATAATAGAACAGGCCTTTTTAACTTGACCTACGTGAACAGTGGTATTTGGTTTGTAACCGCGAATATTAACCTCAGTAGGATACTCATCAGAGCCCATAGCCTTTTGAATATTTTTAGGAATATCCACAACCACAGGACCTGGTCGACCTGTGCGAGCAATATAAAAGGCTTCTTTCAAAATACGACCAAGCTCTTTACGATCACGAACGGTAACAGCATATTTACAGATATTGCGTACAATGCCAACAGTATCTACCTCTTGAAAAGCATCATTGCCCATGAGGCCTAAATCAACTTGTCCAGTAATACAAACGAGGGGCACACTATCTGCATACGCTGTGGCAATACCAGTCACAAGATTTGTAGCACCTGGACCGGAGGTTACCATACACACCCCTACTTTACCAGTACTCCGAGCATAGCCATCTGCAGCATGAGCTAAGGCTTGTTCATGACGAGGCAAAATAACCTTTACTTGATCTTGTTTATATAATTCATCCATGATATCGATGGTTGCGGCCCCAGGATAGTTAAATAAAAACTCTACCTGCTCCTCTTGAAGGGCTTTTACCAAATACTGTGCGCCTGAAATCATAGGTATCTCCTTATTTATATAATGCATGCATATCGAATTCTCAATATTCACATCAGATATATCTAAAAAATTGAATATCTTATCTAAATATGTTATACTCAGTAGTGTACCATATGTTGTGGTACATGAATATGTATAAAATCTCAAATTATAGAAATATATGTAGATTCTATTTTGAAAGGACTGAATATCATGAAAGAAATCTTAGGTTTCCATTTAAACGGTTGCCCTTATTGCGCCAATGCATTCCGTGCTATCGATGAACTCGTTGCAGAAAATCCTGCATACGCAGATATTCACATCAACTGGGTTGAAGATCAAGATGCTCATGAGCTCTTCAAAACTCACCCATATGAATACTATCCAAACTTGTGGTTCGACCTCGACAAACAATACGAGGCGCAACCTGGTGAAAGCTATGACCAAACAAAATCTTTAATCAAAGCTGTATTGGACAAAGCACTCGCGTAAAAGGCTATATTTACAAATAAAAATGCACCCCTAACATATAATCTAATGTTAGGGGTGCATTTTAGTATACTGTAAGATTATAGCTTTTTTTGTACCATAAACTTGCTGACTGCCTTATACACAATTAAAATCAGTGCAATTTCTAAAGGGAAACAAATTATATTTTTAATAAGACGTCCAATAAATATAGCAGATACTGCTTTGTTATAAAATATTGTAAGCCACATTGTATTCAATATCAGATGTATGCATACAGTAACAATCGTTTCCGGTAAAAGTAATTGTTTAAATGTAACATTACGACCGTGTAAAAAATATCCATACACATAGCCTACAAGAAATTCAGATACGATAAAGCCGGGAAAGAATACTCCTTGCCCAAATAGGGACATACCTATAAAACAGGCAATAGCAGCCATTATACCTGCTGCCATAGGCCCATAAAGAATGCCAAATATAGCGGTTGATAAAAATCCAAAGGTAATATGTATAAATGTAGTATGAATAGCAAATATATAAGATAGTAAGACCGTCAAGGCTACAAATACGCCTGTCTTTACAATCATATCAGTTTTCATAAGATGTACGGTTCCTTTTTCTATCCTTCCACTCTAAATACATATGACGAACAACTTGAATGGGTGATACAAATAACATTCTAGGTCCACCATAGCGCATGATTTCACGTATTTTCTCACGATACGTAGGAGCATAGCAATGCGTTTTACATACGCTACAGAAGGTTTTGCTTTCCATATGAGGACATACATCTATACGATGTTCTGCATATTGCCAAACTTTCTGACACTCCTCACAAAGTTGCCCTTTAGGAGTGTGGTGCTTATTATGACAATAGATGCCAATAATTTGGTACATAGTTTTTAGTTCTAACTTACGTTTCTCATCAACTGTCATGCTAATCTCCTATTTCACAGACCAAGAAACCCATGCCACCTTATCAACAGTCTTATTATGAATTTCTCCATCAATAGCTAGTGGTTCAATGAGATTTCTAATCTCTTCTTTCATGTCTTCCATGTCTCCCCATCCATTATTATGAAGTCGCATGGTAAAATAATTAACTGCCTTTTCAAGAGACATAACCTCTGTTTCAGGAACTGTTTTATAAGTTACTTTCACATTATGCCCCATCTCATAGATTGCATCTAAACACTCTTTCATCTTACCATCCCATGGGAAAGAATCACGACCAAAGAAATGTTCAGATAGCATATCTACCATTTCGTCACTGCGTTCGCTGAAAGCAATCCACAAGCATTTATCCTTACTTGCATCATGCATAGCGCGAATATTTTCTACATCAAACATAATTGGGCAGAAGATACTATATGCCAGGTCAAAGCTTTTATCCCAACCGAGTTCTCGACGAGTTTCATCAGACCAAGGTCCAATATATAAGCTAAGATCTAAACCTTCTGCCTCTGCCAATTGTTTAGCACCACGAATCATACCATCAGATAAATCAATACCAGTCGCTTTATAGCCTTCACGAGCTAAGCCCAATGCATAATCACAAACACCACAGCCTACATCAAGTGTACGACCATTCGCTGCAGGTAATAAATTTTCATCCTTTAAGAAGGCTAAAAAATCAGTGACCTGAGCCTTGCGATCCTCGCGATTGTGCATTTCTACAAAGTACTCGGAACGATGGTTCCATGCGTCTTGCTCATCACGCCAAACTTCGTTGACGGTAAGCTCTTGTATTTTATTTGTCATATTATCCCCTCTAAATAGCCCCATACCTAAATGGATGGGCTATAGATATATATATAAGTAATACATTCACTTAGTTAAATTCACTACGTAATTTAACGCTCCCCTATATGTCCTAGTGTTCCGGCTAGGATGTTCAGATTTTCATATAGCTATCCTTATTGTACATCATTCTCAAAACAAAATGTGTTACCCAAATCACATTTATTATGTTATTTCGATATTATTAAATATAAAACTCTATATCGAAATCTTATCAGCACCTCAGCTCATGTATTTATCTATCTCTAACTAATTCATGCATATATCGCCATGTATTTCTCTCCCATTAATACAAACAAATAGCGCTTCAAAGTTGATTATACAAATTATTTCATCCGATACCTATTTTTATTATAATAGAAATAAGAAGGAGTTAAAAATATGGGAATCTATATAATAATCCTAATGTTTGTATTAGTCGGCATTGCTGTAGCTTTTGCTACTTATAACCTATCTATAATTAAATCCATGCCTCCTGAAGAACGTTATAAACTTCTTTATTTTACAGATGATCAAGTCTCAATAGGCATTGGATTAATGAAAAGAACCTATAAATTAAAAGATATTCGAGAAGTACGCTTCTCTAAGGGCAAAAAATTCCGCAGTATGGGAAGCTGGGCAGGCAGAATGAAAATTTGCAAACTAAATGGTAAGACAAGTCGTTGGATAGAATTTGATGGTACTGTCTATTACAAAAAGATGGTATATATAACAAATGAAGAAATCATTGATAAATCAATAAATATACTCATGAATGAATTTAGATCTAGAGGAATTCAGTGTAATAAATATAGATAGTAAAGTTAGAACACTAAAGTACGCTAAATTATGATATACGAATATATAATTCTCTGTCCTATAGACTAATTATAGACATACAAAAAGGCTTCTCGAAATTTCGAGAAGCCTTTTTTTTGGTGCGCCTAGCAGGATTCGAACCTGCGCACCCGGTTCCGGAGACCGGCGCTCTATCCCCTGAGCTATAGGCGCATGAATACCTAAAAATTATACCATATTACGCTATGGTTCGATAGTATAAAGTATATGAGGCAGATAGGCTTATAGAAAAGCCCTCAATGTAGATTAAAATTTCAGCTACCATTGAGGACCCATCAGTCTATATATTTCGCTTAAAGTTTCTCTTTAAGCACTGCTAGTAGAGCATCACAGCTCCGACTTATATCGTCATAGGTTTCATCAAAGTTTCCCGTATACCAAGGATCCTTTACATCACGGTTTTCACCAACGAACGACATCGCCTTGTACACCTTAAAATCTATATCATCACCAATGATACGACGTAAGTTCCGCCCGTTATTTTCATCCATAATGATGAGATAATCAAAGTTATGATAATCATCCAGCGTCACTTGACGTGCCTTGCGGCGAGTATAAGGAATACCCATTTCATCTAATTTATCTTTAGTCCCATAATGAGTGTCGTTCCCTATCTCCTCACGAGATGTCGCGGCGGACTCAACATAAATAGAATCGCTAAGTCCAGCCTTGTTAACGATATGCTTCATATAAAACTCTGCCATCGTTGAACGACAAATATTACCATGACAAATGAATAAAAGGTTAAGCATTATTTTATGCTCCTATGATTACTATATAAATTTCCACTTTATCTTTTCATATAAGATAAAGTATTACTGAATACATGCTCTTAAATTAATATCAATTCCATTTTGCTCTAGTAACTTATTCCTTGGAATTGGAATATTTGATTTAAAAATCATTAACTCACTGGTTTTACATTTTTTTGAAACACTGTAGTTAAGATCATACAACATTACTGGATAAGAAGCATATATTTCTCTTATTTCTGATGCATCATCATATGTAACAATCCAATCACATTCAACACTGTTACGGATTACACGCTCAATACGTTTATGATCTTCAAATTCAAAGAAATTCATATAAAGTTGCTTACCTTTTTTAAAGTATGGAGGATCAAAATATATCATAGCCTTTTCAGAATAAAAAGGAACATAATGTTCAATAAAAGTCGTTATATCTTGGTTGTATAGACGTATATCTTTTTTTCTAAAAGCAATACTCTCAATTCTTGATATTAAACTTTCTCTATTAAAACGAGCATCTATTTTCCACTTTCCGGTTTGCTGTAAGCCACCAATAACTCCACCTTTTATTATCCCTGATCGATTAGTACGATTCATATAAAAAGTAGCAAAACCTAATTCGAAGCTATATTTTTTGTTATAGTTTAAACAAATATCTCTTTGCTTTTCCCATTCATTTATTGTAAGTGGAACAGTCCGTATTTCGCTAATAAACCTTTCGGTTTCTGTTAAGATTGCTTTCCAAAAAGACCAGATACCTTTATCATAATCATTAATCACAATTCTACTTACTACATCTCTCAGTAATAATTCAACGGCTATACCTGCACCACCTGCAAATGGTTCGATATAAGTACCACCTATATATCCCCTTTCCTTTATTATAAACTCCATAAACCGTGCTAACTTAGCTTTTCCACCAGGATAACGCAAGGGTGAGTAAAACATCTATGACACCTCCTCTCTTTTTTATTAATATTCATGAATTTTATCTAAGTATTCTAAAAATGTATTAGGTAGCCAATCAGATAAATTATATGGATTAAGATATAGCTTATGCTTATCATCTCTAATGCGTTTTCTTAGAGAAGGAATTACTTCAAATTGAAGCTCTTGATCCTCAACTGAACGACCTGATTCAACAATCAACTTCTTAAGTGGAGCTAAGAATACCTCCCGTTCTTCAGGAGAGTAGTCCTGAGGATATTTACCTTCTAATGCATACTCAAGTAGTTGCAATCCAAGCTTTCTATCAAATACAGAATGGTTTCTCTGATTATAAAAATTATCTAGACAGTTTCTACAAGATTTTGAACAATTACAACTAAACAGAATATCTCTAGCTCTAATGAGTACATCTTCCAAAATATCATCTTGCCCTATAAGTGACGAGTAACCTGCTCCACTAGCAAGATTATCATAGAAGAACATCTCTATATGAGCCTCTCCATTTTCCTCATATCTTGTTCTCCAACCTCCACTAATTTCATTAAAATCAATATCTAATGATAAGGATACTGCCTTCTTAATAGCTTCATGTAATGTCGTAGCTGCTGATTTAAGAATACTCTTCTCTTCATTATCTCTTTTAGATACTAGTAAATTAGTATCATAAAGTATATCTAACATAAACATATCTGTGAGGAATTCATAACCTAAATATATATTAGTTTCTACACAGCCTTCATGTCTACAAAGAGTTTTAGCATGATATGGTTGAGAAAATTTAAATTCATGTTGTGCTAGTGCGGTTGCAACCTCAGCCCCACCACATTTTTTACAAATGTTAAATCCATTTTTCTTTTTACCCATATTTACAGTAAGCACTTTTCTGTTTTGTAAATTTGCAAATCTAATATGACTCTGTCCAAACGGCTGTAATTCAGTCTCCTTAGGAACATAAGAATAGTATGGAGCTTCAGCAAACGTTTTTTCTTCATCTTCATCCTCATACTTAACAGCATCACCTCTAACAGGAGCAAACCCCCAAGGTTTAACCATCGTATGGCGTTCAACTGAGGCATGACAATAAGGGCATTCTGAGTATTCTTCTTTATCATCATCAAACCAGTTACATTCGGTACAAACTATAATCTCTTTCTTATAATCTTTACTCATAAAATAATATTCTGCTTGATTAGAATCAAAGCCTTTTGGTTTGGGATTTTTATAAAGGCCACCACTCTTATAGATTTTTTTATCAATTGTAATAAATCTTCCAGGAGCATATTCACTAATTGCTACAGCTATATCTCGTTCAGGAGCATATCTAATATCTTTAGCCCCACCTTTTCGATTCTCAGAATCTTTCTCTACGTAGAAACTCACAACATTCTTTGGAAATGAATATGATGGAATAAAACCTTCTGAATAAAAAACATCAAAAGCAGACGTCTCCTCATCATCATTATAGAATTCACATTGCTTTCCTTCTGAGAGAACCATAGCTCTAATTTTTTCAAACATTTCAATTGTTCCATCTGTTGGAAACTTTAATGTCATCACATGCCTAATAAATGCATCTCCAAATTTTTTACAAAACGTTACTATACCAACTTTAACAATACTATCATATTGGCTTTTCATTGCTTCAGATGCCATAAATGAATTTAGTGCTTTCATATTATAGTGACGTTGTTTAATTTTAGGGTTATCCCTATCGATCCAGGGTTTTCTTGGCTGTCCAGAAATCATCTCATCAGGATGTTTGAAATAATGGCTATCATGAACACCTCCAAAAGCATATGTTACAATTGTTGAAATTCCAGCATTTTTACGACCTGCACGCCCCGCCCTTTGTTGATAATTTTCACGCATTGGAGGAATGTTTCTAAGGCCAACAGCAGTCAAAGAACCAATATCGATTCCGACTTCCATAGTAGTTGTACAACTCAATACATCAATAGAAGCTTCGCCATTTTCTCCTACATCAATATCTTGAAACCGAATTTCATAATCTTCTGTTTTACTTAGAATATCACTTGTTGTTTCTTTGTGAGACAACTGGGCAGTATGTTCCTCTGTATTTATCGTATGAATCCTCGCACCTTCATTCAACGAGGACAACACAGGTTTGCGCCAAAAATCAAACCTAGATAAATCACCATTAGTAATAATATGAAGATTTTTAGAATCAAAACAAGCTCCACAGTATTCCCCCAACTTATATGGAGATATTTTTCCACATTTCTCACAACGATACCAGTGGAAATCATTACCAGTTAACTCAATTTTTACCTTATCAAGCTTAATATAATATCTTTGATTAGTTCCATAATCGAAGAAATATGTCTTAATAGTATTTAGAAAATCTTTAGCCTGTTTATCATTAAAATTTAAACTTTCTTTGAGCTTTGTAATAAACTCCTTATCAATAGAGTTAAAGAAATCTGAACTGATACCAAAACTCTGACTCTTGCTTCTCCCCGGAAGATTTCTTCTTATATCATCACTGATGTTATTACCAAGTGCTGCTTTTTCATCCATAACATCCCAGAAAAATAGGACTAAAATATCATGAAGAAGCGCCTCATCAATTTTTGTATCAAAATCATCTTCTAACTCCTCGACACAGTCTTCAAGGGCAGAATTCATTGGACCTAAAAAACCAAGCCCTATATCCTTAAAAGATCTTGGACTTTCTGTAAAGAACGTCAATAACTGTTCATAATAATCCTCTGGAAGAGTGTCAAAAATCTCCTTAGTAATATCTCTATTTTTATCAAGTCTTTTTTTTATTTTTTCTTTATGACTCTCAAATATTTCTTTACTTTTACCTGTAAAGAAATCAAGTTTCTGCATGACACATACAGCTAGAAAATAATTATAAAGTTCTTTTAAAGAATGTTCCTGACCATCAAGCATCATATCTTTACTTGCTAAAATGACTGCTTGGCGGAACCCATCTGCATCTGAAGACTTCGTAAGATCTAATGCAACTTTTGCTGCATTTTGTCTAGAATCTGAAAATAGTAGAACTTTTTTCCCTTCATTAATAAGATTAGATCTTGCCGGTTGAAGTTCAAATTGTGCTTTTGTAAGATTATAAAATGGAATATTCCCCTTTGTAGATAAATCTGTTGGTTTCTTTAGAGGCATAATCTTCTTACATTTAGGACAAGAACCAAAAACGTATTTATCCAAATTTTTATTATCTTCAGGATAAAGCACCCTAAGAAGGGCTGGATCCTGTTGATAGTCAAGATAAAGTTTTCCTGTAATAGGATCCAGATAACCAACTTTATCTTTAGGCTTTACTTCATAGTCATTTGGGCAAATATATAGCAGCATCTCCGTAAGCTCATTTGCACCGCCACTTAAACCTGCTGTGGGGAATACATACCAGTAATTTGTACCTTTTATTTTTTGAACAAACGTCTTAAAATATAATGCCCCACATTTAATATGATTAACAAGTTCATACATTCTACTTCCACAGTCACATTTTTCTTGTGGGATAGAAAGTACTTTACCCAGAGGAAGCTTTTCTTCTTCAGAGTATTTAACACTATTACAGGAACAGTTAGGATTAGAACAAGCATATAGCCCTTGTATACCTCTTACAAACATGTGTAATCGTACTGGAAATAGTATTTGTCCATTCTTTTTTGCAAGAGAAACTATTACTAATAGCGCATCAAGTGCATCATTAGCATAAGGGCTATCACCAAAAATCTCATTTTTTAGAATAGTATAGGATTTTGCCCCATCTCTACAGAGTTCATAAAGTTTAATAAAAGCTTCGTAATCGGGTAAATTATCATATAACCATTCCTGAGCATCTGAAACAGCAATCTCTTCAGGAAGATTAATTCCAAAAACTTTTTGTGAAAAAACACGTACTCTATCAGAAATTTGATAGTCTGAGACTTGACTTGTTCCTACTTCAGATAACTTCTTAGCATCTGTGAAAATTTTGTATTCCTTTTTTACTGTATCCTTCGAGCCAAAAAGTGACACACATTCGGAATATTTTTTCCCTGTAAGGCCATTAAAGAATCCTTCAATACATTGCTCATCATCTGTAGGCATACTAGCAGTTGTTAGAATAAATTGTACCTTTTTTAATGGTATCTCTAGTCTAGAAAATAATCGGTCTAAAAGTAAGGCAATTTCCCCCCCCCCGATGAACCTCTATACATATGCGCTTCATCAAGTACAATTAGAAGTCTATTCTTATCTGATTTTTCTAACCATCTTTTTGTATTATCCCATATATTAGACTCCATTTGTCGCATTAACATATACTCTAACATCGAATAATTTGTTATTAGAATATCAGGAGTATTATTTTGCATTTCAAAACGAGTAATATATTCAGCATCGTAAGGACTAGGTTGATGGATACCATTTTCAAGATTATCAATAAATTTTTTAAGTCCTTCCTCTCCACCATCTCTTGCAGGATATTTATTTATACTTTTAAGACCATCGATTTTTTTACGTTGCTGTATTGCCTCATTTTCAGTCATATTCTCGCCAATTAAATATTGTTGTCTATATGTATCTGCCAACTTCAAATTACTCTGCTTTTTAGATTCCCCTGAATAAGGAGTTCTTCCTGTATACATTCCAAAATGAGGTATACGAGAGGCACCAGATGCGTCAGTAAAAATTCGTTTAAATTCTTCTCCCCCCATAATTTTTCTAAATCGAGCAAGCTGGTCTGATACCAATGCATTCATAGGATATATAATTAGAGTTCTTACAGCTTCCATCTCAAAATCATCAGCTCTATTCAAAGACTCTTCAATAGCTCTTGCAATAATCGTCCACAAAAAACATTCTGTTTTACCTGAACCAGTACCAGTTGATACCAAGAGATCTTTTCCTTTTAATCCATTTATAAGAGCTTCAACTTGATGTGTAAAAGGAGAAGAATAAAATCCTAAATCAGCATCAACTAACTGTAAAAGCACTCTTTTTACATTATCTGGAATATCAGCATTTCTTATTCCATCTGTTTCCTTCTTATATGAAGAAGATGTTTCAATATATGGCTCTCTTGCAATATTAATATCTTCGGGACACATTTCACCAAGAATTTCATCCGCATAAAGAAGCAAGGTTTCACTATTAGCTAAATAATCGGATTTAATATAGTTGGATAACCTATTACGTATAGATTGATAATATTGCTGCACACCATTTGTATTCCTATCCATAAAATACTCCATTCCGACTTTTAAATCCAAGATTTTCCAATATTGTTATACTTTGTGGTACTAATTCATTTCTCATAATAAAATTATACCTATCAGTAGCAAAGCCTTTAGGCCAACCGTTTAAAAGAAAATAAAAATATTCTCTATTTGGCATTTGTCCATTAATTTTAATATGCGTATATTCATTATCAATAGGACATACTAAAACTTCCATTGGATGATTATAATAACGTCTCAATGCAATATACAATCTTCTAAATTCTGCACCAGTCAAAGAATCAATACTATCTATATTCTTGTTTTCATCTGAGAAAAAAATTTTGCCATTATTTTTAACTATAACCTTATAATAAGGACCTAAATAACCTTTTCGAGCAATAGTAAACTCACTTAAACGCTCTCTTCGCCATGACTTTGATACTGGTTTAAGTGACTTTGTGTCAAGAAATTCTAATTCTAAACAATCTATATCTCTAGTTTCAAAATCACATAAATTATAATTTACAGCTATATATTCCTCTGGAGTAAGGGAGTCCCTAATTAGAAACTCTTGGATTGAAATCTCCTTATCAGAATAACAACAGTGTATCCCTAAACCATTAACACTAATCTTTCCACTTGGCAGCCCAAGATATAGATACTCTATATCCGAAACCCTAACAGCCTCCGCACCTTTATTCAAGATATTATAATTATTATTTGAAATCATAAGATATCCACTTTGCTCATATAGATTACGTATAAATACGGCTAAGTCTTTTTTTTCGCGTACAAAAAAACAACGGAGAGAAGGATGGAATTTTATATATTCCTCAGCAAGATTATGCAGCAATATAGTTTGTGCATTTTTACTTATACCTTTTATATCCTGCATTTCTGTTCGAGCATTAGTTAAACACCACAACCCCAAAGCAGAAAATACTATTCTATAGATATAGGAATCTTCAGATTCACCTTTATAAGGGTTGATCCCCATATCCTCTGCCATTACTTCAAACAATCTTTCCATTTACTAAACCATCCCCACATGATATCCTTATTTGGACATTTCCCAGCTTCCCCAGCATATTTTTGTAATCTCTTAGACAGTTGATACGGATTTAACTGAATAACCTTAGAGATATATGGTAAAACAGAAAATAATAAAACACTATTCATATATTGCTCACTATCAATTAAATCTGACATTGAATTAATAATATCTTTAGATAAACCACACTCTTCGGATATCTCCTCAAATATTCGATGGTATCTACTCTCCACGGATGTTACACTACTAATAGAATAAGGCTCTTCTGCTATTTCAGAAGGATCTTCTGTAAGATGTTTATATCTCATTAGAGGTTTAAATTCATCAACATTTATATATTGAACATATCCGAGAAGTTCCATAGGGATATAATTTAAAGTTCTATCATACCTATAGGTAAGAATGATTATTTTATTACGATATTGTTCTATTAATGATAATAATTCTATATCATTACAATTTCCAATAAATCCATCAATACATACTACTCTATCAATAGTATTTGTAAGAAATTCTCTTATATTTTTTAGATCTGTCTCACCTGAAAATGTAAGAATAGCTGCTGACTTTTGCCCATAAATAGTATTCGCAAGACAATTTGCTAAGTTAATACCTGGAGCTTGTTTAATAAGTAATGGAATCCCATTAAAAGCAACTCTTTCAAAAAATTGAACAAACAATCGGTATCCTTCAAACCTATCGTTTAGTCCAATATTATTAAGATTATAGTTAAAGTACTCATCAAAATCATCCATATCTACTGGTCTATATGGCATTAATAACGATTCATTTAAAGAATCTATCCCTGTATCAACAATTACAGAGTTTATTGTTTTCTTTTTATTTATTTCACTCAATGAATCCTCAAGCTCTTTTATTCGCATTTCATAATTTTGCTTAATCTCAACTGAAGCTTGAATCGATTTTTCCAGTTCTAAAATTTTAGTTTCTAGACTAGAAATTGTAGATTGAGCATCATCTAATAATAAAATTTTTTCTTTATAAAATGTAAGATTTACTTTAAATTCTTCTATTTGTTTTGTTAAATCTTTATGCTGCCTTGTCAACGCAGTTGTAGCTTTTGCTTTATCTACAGACAGTGCTTTGATCTGTTCATTTAAACGAGAAACCCCCTCTTTTAACTTTTTATTGTCTTTACAAAGATTAATTTTTTCTTGCTCTTTTATAGAAAGTAACTGACTTATAGAGGCTTCATTAGATTTAGCATTTATAAGTTGAGTACGTAACTTTATTACTGCTCGTTCTGAAGCATCAACAGATTCTTTTAATTTATTAATTGTGCTTTCTTTTTCACTAAGATCTTTACACTGCTTCTTTTCTATTCCGTCTATCTTACCTATAAGTTCTAGTAATTGATTTACAGCTGCAGACATTAAATTTAAATAATCTTCAGACTTCTCCTCTTCAATCATCTTAAAATATAAAGGAATATTCTGTGAGAATGCAGAATGAGCAAGCACATATATATACTGTTCCTCTAATGTTAACCCACGTTTTTTGCTATCTTCCAATTTATAATTTATATCATCAATCCATCTATTAATATTTTGAACTATAAATGAAGAAATAAATTTCCGGTTTTTAAAAGAAAACAATATTTCAATTACATCATCTGCATTTAATGATTCAACTCTAAATCCAGGTTTCAAACTAAAAAACTCTTTAGGATTTTGCTTAAAATATTTTATTATTTCTTCATACGGTATGACAGAACAAATATATTTCAGATCTGCTTCTATCAATTCATTTATATAATTCATAAAAGCCCCTCCTTGATATATTTTTTTACAATAGTATTTATTCTACCGTTTTTATTACAAACTTCTAAATAGTTAGAAACAGCATTAGAATACACTTCCTCTGAAAAATCATTAGGATTAAAGTTCTCCGATTGTGGATGGTATTTTAAAATATCAGCAATAATTTTTTCTGCTGTTGGTAAACTCTTACTATCGCTCGAAACAATACATTTTAAGTGATTATTCTTATATCCAACAATTCGATCATCCGCTGTCAAATACACCTTCTCCCCTATTATTAGTTTTCTATAGCCCTCTCCGTCTAAAAGAAAATAATCCATATCACCAGTAGCCTCCCACTTACAATGCCTCATCAATTTTACCTCATCTTCAAGAATTTCTTGTTGTTGCATCTCAGATTTAATTAATACTACATCCACATTCTTTTCTTTGATAATAATTTTATTTTCAACTTTCAATTGAGTAATACCTGAGCATATATCTCTCTTTATACATGCTGCATTCGTATTGCCATGCGACACCAAAGGGAAACTAGAGCGAATAAACACTTTTTCACGTTCACAGACATAAGCAGAGTTTTTCATAAACAAAGGAGGCCATAATACATTCAAAGTTTCAGAAGTTTCAATATGAAACTGATGGTTATGTAGAAATAGGTTTAAGTCAAAATTAGTCCGACGAAAAATAATCTCAATAGAAAAAAAGTGTTTCCCCATTGTTATAAACTCATTTACTTTAGTTAAACATTCAACATCTGAAAATGCAATAAGCTTATTTATATATGATTGTTCTTCACAAATTACTACATATCGAGTATCAGTATATAAATGATTAGATGCTACTCTTTTTGCACGTTCATCATATATCCTAGGTTTAAAGAAAGATAGTTTATTTTTTTCAAAAAGATGATTTAAATCATAAACTTTACCAGATATGTTTACATAATAATTGACTGAATATTCGTTAATAGTAAAATATTGTGGCACATTTGCAATAAATGATTGGTTATTAATTGGAACACTCCAAAATGCATTTTCAAAGTATCTCTTCTTAACCTCTAATACTGCTTGGCTTGAATTTAACTCATCAAGCTCTTCACTCTGAAAAACAAAGCCAAATTCAAAAATTTTTCTATCAGTATTAAATAAAAAAGAAACATGATCTCGACTACGATTTCTTGCAGAAAGATATTTTTCGATTGCACCAACTTGACCAAGATATACTTCACACTCTTTATCATTATTGCCTTTTCTATGTCTAAAATGAGGTATCTGTATAGTACTATTTGCCGCCGCAAGATATACATCTTCCCCACAACACAAGCATCTATATCTAAAATAATTTGAGTCCTTATATAACACATTTTTGGCAAGACTTCTTGCATCAACAACACAATATAAAATTGAATCATACGCTTTATCCATAATTCCCCACCATCCCTATTTTTCATTATAATAAAGCGATTATTTCTATAAAGTATTCTAAAGTCAGTGAAAAAGCTAAAATATCATTATCCCCCAAAATAACAACTCATCAAACATCTAATATAGCGTCTTACTCGCATATATTTATTAAATATAGCTGCTGTATAATTACTTGTTTTTATTGATAGCATCAAGTCCGTTTTACAATATTTTTTTCATCAAGAATATTAAAGCTTTTATCATAACTAAACGCTCTAATCATCATTTCATAAAAGAGCCTCGTAATTTCATATAATATTCATATTATGTAAATTATATAATATAATATTCCACACATCAAATTGTAAACTCAACTTTATAATTTAATTAACCATACACGTTTACATACAATATATACATAGACTTCTATGAAGACTATAAGTAAAAATGCCATGTTAACGCACCCTATTTAAATTTTGTTATATAAATACCTTCAACTTTAATAGCTCTATTAACCGCTACATTAAATGACTGTATCACTAAGTATTCAATCTTAGTTTTATGTTAATACAATATTATGCTAAAGCATAATTTAAATTCATTTTGCTAAATTTTCTGTCATTGATCTCATCTATTATGAACATTCATTTTTTATCTAGATCACTTGCAAGATTCATAAATATATACTTTTCTCTTAAATATAATTTAATACTATTATCTTATATATATACATTATTTTCACCGTTAATTTTATTCTTTACATAGGATATTTTCTATATATCATAATTATCTTATAATTCAAACTAAAAATAACCTCTGTAGCAGATACTTCTACAGAGGTTAAGATGTATTTAATTAGAAGTTATGATGCACCCCCGCATCGATACGCCATGTATTTTCTACGATAGCACCAAAGTTTTTAGTGAATGTACCATATAGATATGTACTAGGACGGACACTCCAAGACCCACCAATTTCAGCATCGAGCCATGTATCCTTCAAATCTACTGTTGTTTGTACTGTTAGATTGGCTGGTGCGGAATATGTTGTATTTGCCTTACCAGAGAATTCATGCGCTAATGCTAATTTAGCGAAGATATTAGATTTTTCTGTTTCTTTCCCAATGCCAATACCAAGTCTGCCTACAGCAGAGTTCACAGCATCAGCTTTCACATGCATAGAAGCACCACCGACAACAGAAGCATCATAGGATACACCATTCAAACGGCCTACAATAAATTCTACACTAGGATCGATGTAGAAGCCATTTTCCTTCTTAATACGTTTACCATATTCAACGCTTAAGGATGTGCCATATGTATGGTAATCACCGTTCACACGTTGTCCACCTACGGAGTAAAGCTTATAATCATTGGATAATCTATTACCACGTGCAATGATATCTAAATAACGACCATCATCATGTTGTTTTGTGCCATACAAGGCGATGCCGCCAAGTTTGCCATCACCACTACCGTTGGCATATGAATTACTAGATGTACTGTAATCAATAGCGCCGCCAAAAATCCAACCATTAGAAGCCTTATGATCGTAGCCGACTTGTACCCCATTATACGTCATATGTGCATCAGCACCGTCTGTGATTTTAGATTTACCGCCTATATATTTTGCCCATACACCTTGGTTTGTATTAGCTAAACGAAGATCTCCTAAACGGCGTTGTAAATCATTGGTATTACTCTTCCATGCCATAGCAGTCGATGTAAGAGCAGATTTTGAACCACTCACTAAGGATGATTCACTAGCACGATTAATCTTTGTTGTATCATTTACAACAAGACGCCCCTGCGAGTCAAAATGATCTGCACCTAGTTCTGCAACAGCACCAGGACTAGTAATACCTTCATTAATTTGAACTGTTGTGCTCAGCTTCTTATCATTGCCCGTATATTGTAATTTATCGGCCAAGGCTTGTATTTCCTTTTTATAACTTGCCTCATCAATGGTATTACCGGAATGTTCACCTTGAACGGTAATATGGCTATTGTCTGCTGCATGTTCAACTACAATTTGCCCTTTTCCAGCTTCACTAGCAGGTACTCCAGATTTATAAATAGCATTCACATAGCCGCTATAGTTCTGAATCGTAATAGGACGTGCATCAATAGGATGAATATTACCAGCTGCCGTTGGATTAACACCACCTACAAGGTTACGAACCTTACTACCCTTATATAGATATGCTGCATTATCCCCAGATGGACGTTCTCTTTTAGGGGTAGGACGCTCCATACCAATCCATTCATTATTCCAAGTCCCTCCATTTTGTAAGTAAATATCAGCACCAGAATTATGAGGGTTCTTATTGCTTTCAGCATATTCATTTAATACAGCACCCGTAAGTTTAGAATTAGGTGTTGTAAAAGCTAATGCTATATTCGTTGGCATTTCGTTATGATTTGGATCACGTCCATAATCCTTATTAATTAACCCTACATTCCCAACAGCGACCAATTCTTTAGACCCTGGATGTTTACCATCAGAGCCAGTATTAACGTATACATCACCCTCTTCTGCCACCACAGAGTAAGTATCAGAAGTTTCTAAAGGATGCGTGATGATACGTCCACCACCATCAACAATAATATGACCACGTTGATTAGCTTGTAAACCGACACCGATAGCATCGATATCTACATTGCCTTTGACGTGAATATTAGTATCTCCATAATCTCTATCAGGATTGTCCTTGCTGAGTCTTGGCACTTTACCACCGTAACCAGCATACACAGCGCTCATATAATAATGACCGAGTTCCCTTTTTGAGGCTGGTGCATCATTTTTAAGGCGTACAATCAAATCTTTATCCACCGTCAATTGTGATCCAAATCCATTATAAATACCTGATACATTTTTAGTTTTACCTGTATCTGTTAAGCTTTTACCATGCACATTAACCGTCAAGGTATCTTCTATATGCTTAACTTCTGGTTGTGTTTGTACAGGTGACCCCATTGTTAATCCAAGCAATTCCTCCGCTTTGTCACTTGTGGCATTAATTTCTGTAGCAAATGCAGAGTAGGTCATTCCAGTTAATACCAACGCAGCCATCACAGCCGATATATTTTGTTGTAATTTCATAAAAATCTCTCTTTCTTACCCCGCCTAATACGAGGCTCTCACAGAACGCATTTATACGTACACCCTAAAAATATAAAAAGACCCCCTAAGTCCAACTTAGGAGGTCTTGTTTATTTTACACACTTAGTAAATAGTATATCCTATATTATTCAGGATTGATGATAAAGGACAATGCACTGAAGTATTTATTTTGCTCACCTTTAGTTTGAGTTGGGAAGCCCACTTCAACGCCTACTACATTAAGTCCATTAGCACTTACAGTAACAGTTGCTTTACCATTAGCATCTGCTTGACTTTCATTAGTAAGATCGTTAATTACGTCTTTGATTAAAGGTGCATTTGCATATGGTTTGCCTTCTTTCAAGACTTGAATTTCATATGTATCACCTTTTCTAAGAGTTAATGGGTTAACAGATGGAATGATTTGAATGAAAGCATCTTTATTATTGAAAGGTTTTGCTTCTGCATTCCAGTAGTGAACGTCATATTTAATGGCATGTGTACTTTTTTGAGCACCTGGTACTTCAGAGATTGGTTTATGAACCGTTTTACCATCTTTGTCTTTTGTCCAGTAACCATAGTCAAAGTCAGTTACTGTAATACCCAATTTATCATTTGGTACCACTACTACATTTTTTTCATGTTTAATAACTTGTACAGGAATTACCATGCCATTGTTATCTAAACCAATGATGCTTTTTACCATTTCTGGGCTATACGCATCATCAACAGGGCCTTCGCCAAGTACTAGCGCTTTTTCATCTAAGCGGTTAGCAAAGAATACGCCATGCGCATCAACGGAAGAGCACACACAACCTGCAGCTAAACCTACTGCAAATAAAGAAGCTAAGATTTTCTTATTCATAAGAACCTCCATAATCAATAACTTGTTTCAACAAACTTGATATTATTATACAGCCTTACCGATATTTCGTATATACCAATACCCCTATATCCAAGTTAATATGCGGAGTTAGTATATATAACCATTTATATGCCTATTAATCATGATTGATAAAATTATCATCTATTTTTCATATAAATATAATTAATAAGAATATCTTAATCAAACTAAACAATGAAAATATTGTTTACTACTATGTATGAAATGTCATTCTTATACTGATATAATGCAAAAATGACGCCCCCTAAGGAGCGTCGTTTTCTATCTTTATGGATATTATTTTTTGTTTTTAGCAGCTTTCGCACGTGCGTTACGATCAAGGATTGTTTTACGCATACGAATGCTTTCTGGTGTTACTTCAACGAGTTCGTCATCGTTAATCCACTCAAGAGCTTGCTCCAAGGAGAAAATACGAGGTGGAGTCAAGCGAACTGCTTCATCAGAGGAGCTAGAACGCATGTTAGTAACGTGTTTTTTCTTACATGGGTTAACATCCATATCAAGTTCACGAGTGTTTTCACCGATAACTTGGCCAGCGTACACCTCTTGGTTAGGACCAACGAACAATGTACCACGGTCTTGAACAGAGTTCAAACCATATGGAGTAGTTTCGCCATTTTCGAATGCTACCAAAGCACCGCGTGTACGGGAAGGAATTTCACCTTTATATGGTGCATAGCCATGGAATACATGATTCATGATACCATTACCTTTTGTAGCTGTTAAGAATTGTGCACGGAAACCGATCAAACCACGAGCTGGAACTACGAATTCCATACGAAGGTAACCAGCCAATTCAACCATATTAGTCAATTCAGCTTTACGTTGACCAAGGTTTTCCATTACAGTACCCATGAATTCTTGAGGTACGTCGATGGTCAATGCTTCAAGTGGTTCACACAATTGATCGTTAATAGTTCTGAAAATTACGCGAGGTTTACCTACTTGTAATTCATAGCCTTCACGGCGCATGGTTTCAATCAATACAGCCAAGTGTAATTCACCACGGCCAGATACTTTGAAAGCATCTGCAGAATCAGTTTCTTCTACTTTCATAGAAACGTTAGTTTCTACTTCGCGGAACAAACGATCACGCAAGTGACGAGATGTAACGAATTCACCTTCACGGCCTGCGAATGGAGAGTTGTTTACGGAGAATACCATGGACAATGTTGGTTCGTCGATGGAAATGGATGGCAATGCTTCAGGATTTTCAGCATCCGCTACCGTTTCGCCGATATTGATATCGTCGATACCTGCAAAGGCAATGATATCACCCATTTCAGCTTCATCAGTTTCAACACGATTCAAACCATTGTATGTATATACGCGACCGATTTTCGCTTTACGAGTGCTTTCACCGTTCATGATAGCCACTTGTTGGTTAGTTTTCATTTTACCGCGTACGATACGACCTACGGCGATTTTACCGATGAAGTTATCATAATCAAGTGTAGTTACCATGAATTGAAGAGGACCTTCCATATCACCTTGTGGTGCAGGAATTTCGTCGATCAATGTCTTGAATAACGGTTCCATATTTACAGCTTCGTCATCCCAATTGGTTTTGGAAACACCGGAACGGGCAGATGCGTAAACTACAGGGAAATCAAGTTGATCATCGTCAGCTTCAAGTTCCATAAACAATTCAAGGACTTCATCCTCAACCTCTTTAACACGTTGGTCAGGACGGTCGATTTTATTGATAACTACGATTGGTTTCAATTTTTGCTCTAATGCTTTACGCAAAACGTATTTAGTTTGAGGCATTGGACCTTCGTAAGCATCTACGAGAAGCAATACACCGTCAACCATGTTAAGTACGCGTTCCACTTCGCCGCCGAAATCAGCATGGCCTGGAGTATCAACGATGTTGATTTTGATGCCATTATGCATAACAGCAGTGTTTTTAGACAAAATAGTAATACCGCGTTCACGTTCCAAGTCGTTGGAGTCCATTACGCGTTCTGCTACCTTTTCGTTTTCACGGAACACATGGCTTTGTTTTAATAATGCGTCCACCAAAGTAGTTTTACCATGGTCAACGTGGGCGATAATCGCTACATTACGAAGATTTTCGCGAATCATAAGATCCTCCCTTTAATTCCTTCAGTATATTCTATATCACATAGCTCTTGTAAAAGAAACTATGTAGGTATATTCCCAAAATTGGCAACAGTTAATTATAACGTGCATAAATAAGGAAAGTCAAAATCTATATATCTTAAAAATTTATACTACAGATATCAAAAACAAATATAAAACAACAACATTTTTTATAATGACAAACTAATACATATAAACTATAGAATTTATAACATTGAATGTATATCTAGCCATTGTTTAAATTCTTTAATATCATAAGTATGTACATCAGAAAAATATAAACCTTTGAAGTTATCTAAACCAAACCGTACATACTCTCTATTTGCTTTTTTCAAAAAATGCTTACAAATCGTATGTCTATGTTCAGACATTTCAATAATATCGTCAGTTACTTTCTGGTACTGGCTCCGTTCCTCATCACTGATAGGTCGATTTTCAGAATTATAAACTAATATAAACTCTAAGTTATCCCGCATTTTACTAATCGGATAACTATTAATATCGTTTATAATAAGAAGTGAATTTAAAATTTTAAATTGAATTTCTTTAGCCGTAAAATTCCTTCCATTTTTAAATTCTATAAGTAAGTTTAATTCATCAGACCAATATAATCCATCACAGGATGAACATACCTCTTCTGATAAATTTAAACTATTAGTATAAACTCTTTTAACTTCATCAAAATTATAGACCATAACCTTAGATTCTGTCATAAAACACTGTCGTGAACTATCAAAAGAAATATCATGTAAACTACTTAATTGCTCTTGATATAACTTCATTATCAATACCTCAAATTCTCAAGCTTTTGTAATGGTTTTGCTAACTTTTCATAAATTTTATCTATATTTTTACTTACATCGCTAAAAAGAACTCCTGTAGCATTAGCATCATATTCAGACAAGTAATACTTACACCTATCTATGATTTGATATTTCTTAGCATATACTTCAATTGCATTCAGAAAATAAGGACTATGTGTTGTTAATAATATATGTAAATTAAATTCAACCTGCAATAATATAATTAATTCTGCTAATACTAATTGCCATTCTGGATGAAGATGAATTTCTGGCTCATCTAAAATAATAACGCCTTGCGTATTAATTATATTTTTAATAATCAATTCTTTTAAAATTGCAAATGTCTTTAATCCAGAAGAAAGATTTTTTACGTTTATACCTTTACCATTATTAACATATTTAATAGAGTCAGGTTGAAGTAATAAAGCCCCTGGGCAAATATTATTAAGTTGTTTAATAATATTCTGTATACTTTTTTGCTTAATTACTTCTTCAATAATATTATTCTCTTGCTGTTGGCACAACTGCCTTAGCAAATGTCCTTTATGATTTAAACTAGGGCGTCTAAACCCATATGTTCTATTCATACTATACATATCATCTAATATAAACGGATCATCTATATAGACTATATCTTCAGTTATATTAAAAGATAAATCATTATCTAAAAAAATATTATCATTCATGATACTTAAATCAATATTTTTCTCTTTTATGGTTAAAGATATTTTTCCAATATCATCAGTATAAATATTATTAATTTGATAATTAAACTCATAAGAAAAATAATTTCTTAAAATAAGATTAACTGACTCCTTCCAATCTACATTTTTAATCCGTTTAATTCTATCCAAAAAATTATTAATCGCCCCGCTATCAATTTCACTATAAATATCATCTCTAATATATTGTTTTAAAATAGTATTTACATCTTCAATAGATTCAAATTTCAATAGTTCGTCAGTAATATGATTAATATTCTTTCTATTTACAAATATATCATCAATATTATTTCCCAAAATAGATGGTGAAGAGTTTTCTAATGAGTTTAAGAATCTAAATACCTGATTTTTTATAGCACCGTCCTTATTTTCTATGATTTTTTTATCAATAAAAAGTAAAGAATGAAATAATGAAAACAATGCTTTTCCAATAGTACTTTTACCTGTATCATTTTCACCTGCTATAACAGTAATACCATTGATTTCTATATTTGCTTCTTTTATTTTAGCTATATTATTAAGATATATTCTCATATTAAACCCACTTTATATCAAATAAAACATAATTACACTACCAATATTTTCCCCTTATTCACTATTAAAATATATAAAACAACTTCTTTACTCTTCGCCAATCATGCGCACTTCTGGTTCAAGATGTACACCATGTTGGTCATATACGCGTTTTTGTACTTCTTTGATGAGATCTAGCACATCTTTCGCACTTGCACTGCCAGTATTAATAACAAAGCCAGCATGCTTTTGAGATACTTGCGCATCACCTACAGATAAACCTTTAAGACCTGTTTGTTCAATCAAGGTTCCAGCAAAGTACCCTGGTGGGCGTTTAAAGGTAGAGCCTGCGCTAGCAAACTCTAGTGGTTGCTTAGACTCACGCTTCTCGGTCAATTCGTCCATGCGAGCTTTAATAGCATCCTTATTCCCAGGTATTAGTGTCATAATTACTTCGCCGATAACCTCATGATTATCATGGAATATGCTATGGCGATATGCAAAATCTAAGTGAGATGCATCGTATTCTTTAATATTGCCTTGAAAGTCTACGGCTCGCACCATAGTAACAACATTGCTCATTTCCCCATCATAAGCGCCTGCATTCATAAATACGGCACCACCAAGTGTACCAGGAATACCGATGGCAAATTCAAGACCAGATAGGCTATTTTCCCAAGCAAATTCAGAAGCATCTTTTAACATATACCCAGAACCAATGCACAATGTGTTTTCGTTACAGTCCATGATTTGAGTCATATGACGAACCGATACGACAGCACCGCGGATACCCCCATCTTTCACCAAAATATTGGAACCGCAACCAATAATAGTTACAGGTACGTCTAATTCGTGAATGGTTTGCAGCGTAAAGCTCAGTTCAGCCATCGTCGTAGGTTCAATAAATAAGTCAGCAGGACCACCGATTTTGAATGTCGTATGATGACAAAGAAGCTCCTGCTCTCGTACACGTGTACTCGGTAATGTTTCTAATAAAGCTGTTTGTAATTCCTTAATGTTTTGGTTGTTCTTCGCCATGATCTAACACTTTCATCCCCTCAGTGATTGGTTCGCTAATGATTTTATAGATATCATTAGAAATCTGGCTCCAACGCATTTGCGCTTGCAAATAAGAAGTCGCTGCAGCATTTTCTTGAATTTGAGGCATCAATTCCTCTTGCTTCTTTTGCAACTCATCTGCTTCAGGAGCACCAGACAACTTAGCGTATTCCCATTGCATTTGTTGTGCCATAAATGTGCGAACTAAAGCCGTTGCCACTGCATCTGCCTTCACTGCTTCTTGAGCAGCCATTAACTCTTTGTACTCTTCGGATTCACGCATCGCGTGAGCTAAATCATGAGCTTTATCGTAGTTCATAATATCCTCCTCTAAACAACACTGTTAAAAAATCTACCTGTCATATAGATTTAGTAGGTTCTCTAACCCATATTTATTTATATTTGTTTATATTCGTTTATTTTGAAAGCATATCTATTTAGATTGAATCCACTTGCCTTCAGCCTTAAGATCTGGGTAGTCAAGTTGACGCATGCCTTCATAGGCGATGATAGCCACCGCATTAGATAAGTTCAAAGAACGTGCTTCATCTACCATAGGTATACGAATGCATGTATCCTCTTTACCGTCTAATAAACTTTCAGGTAAACCTCTCGTTTCAGGGCCAAAAACAAGCATATCACCAATCTCGTATTTAACCTCAGAATGTGTATGCTTTGCCTTGGTGGTGGCGTAGAAATATCTACGATCAGGATATTTCTCATATAGTTCTTGAATATTTTCATGTACTTGTACATCTACCAAATGCCAATAATCAAGACCAGCTCGCTTTACATGTTTATCATCGATGGAAAAGCCCAGCGGTTTGATAAGGTGCAAAGTCATATGATTGGCAGCACATAAGCGTGCAATATTGCCTGTATTGCCGGGAATCTCCGGTTCATATAATACAATTTCCACTATAAGCCTCTTTATATTATTAACATAGATGAAGAAAAAGTCTCCTCTAACAATCTATTATACCATTAGAAGTAAACTACTGAAAAAAATTAAGATTTCTAATTAAAATATACTAAACAATACTTTCATCTATCACTTTTCGAAAAAATAAGCCTTCTGTGTTTAACTTAATTGTAACACAGAAGGCTCATATATTTATTTCTTAGGTTGTCTATCCTCTTCTAATTTTTGACCATCTTTTTGTTGCCCTTCCGTCGTACCAGGTCGATCTTCTCGTGGAACATAGTAACGGCTAAATTTATCTACTCGACTTGTTGATGGCATATAAGCAACAATTTCACCCTTTCTTGCCTCTAAAGACTTGATGTACTCAGCATCTGCTTTTTCAACCTCAGCTATTTTGTCTTTTAAAAGAGCTTCTATAAGCTTTTTGCGTTCTTCCGCTTTATTCTTCAATGCTTGATGTACCTTACCAAATGGTTTAATAATCTTTGCTTCATCCCTCATTAAAACGGAAATAGTTTGATCAATATTAACTTTTTCAGAAAGCGCCTATCCTTTTAAGAAGCTATTAAACAGACGTCCAGTTCCATGACTAGTCTTAAGTCTATTAAGTGCTATCTCATTTAAGGTTTCCCACTCATATTTGGCGTTCGCCAGTTCATGAATGCGATATAATTCAGCGGTCAAAGTATTGGCTTCATTAGCAGAAGCATAATAGCCCCCACCAGCTTGCGCAATTTGTCTCAATAGTGCATCCTGATTCGCATCGACATTAAACCCTATGATACCCAATATTACATTGGTTTTACCACCTTTTAACTTTTCCGCCATAGCCACAGGGTCACCATCGCAAGTCTCGATACCATCGGTTATGATGTATAGAATATTAACATCCTTCTCACCTTTAAATTGGCTCAAATCAGCGGTGCCTTTTTCAATGGATTTGGCAACGGATGTCCAGCCGGTCGGTTGAATCGGAGACATTACAGATTTTATTTTCTCACGATCCAGTTTTGTTATCGGTTGTAACAATTCATTAGCGCCGCAAGATTCCGTACGTTTTTCCGCCGTATTATCACCTAAATGTCCAAATACACGCAATCCTACATTAGCATTATCCGGTAAGGTCGTTAAAATTTCATTAATTGAATTTTTAGCGATATCCATCATGCTATTACCTTGTATCTCATTGACCATGGATCCACTGGCATCCAACACAATCTCAAGATTCAATTGTGTATTTTCCTTAATCGGTTGTTTTGTAAATGGGTGAATCCGATCCTTTTGGAACACGAAATAAGAATACCTGTCCAAATCTTCTATAGGCTCATAATCATAAGCTGAAACATATAGAATTTGATTAAATAATCGGTTAATCTCAGCTTCCGATGCGTCCTCAGGGACTGGTTTAACATCTTTAAACTGTTTTTCTACAAGACTCTTCCAAACCGCATATTCATCTTCAGTCCCTTTTTGAGAGTAAAATCCATAAGGGGTTTTACGTGGATGAACCACACCCGATGCACCATTAACAATGGCATCATAAGTGTAAACAGGATCTTTTAAATCACCATTTATCCCTTTGCCACGTTGCGCCTCATCTTCACTCATAGAGGAAGTGATATTGTTAATAGGATTATCCTTCCCACATCCGGCTGCGGTTACCAATAGCATGGCTGACATCATCGCAATAAATAATTTCGATCGTAACTTACTCATATGCAGGCCCTCATAACATTCTCGTTCTTAATACACATTTTAATTATTTTGTAAGCATATTCCTTGGCTCAAGCTCACAAAGATTATTATTTCTAATATACTAATTTATCATGAAAGCATCGTGACTGATTTACTTGATACATTACCGTACAAAATGTCCGCTTTTTCCGCCTTCTTTTTCTACAAGATATGTAGGGCCTATAATCATCCCCTTATCAATAG
>ERZ1108166.504-NODE-504-length-30921-cov-7.900570_pt1 | contig 30921 bp, 36 predicted proteins | sample MGYA00403702_ERZ1108166 | MGnify/ENA primary metagenome ERZ1108166 (study PRJEB35170, sample SAMEA104062401) | human gut metagenome | biome: human gut; feature: human-associated habitat; material: faeces | place: Denmark | collected 2012-05-01 ...
TTGAGACATGCGCTCTGAGAGCAGGGCTATGCCCGCAAATGTAAAACCACCGGCTAAGCCGGTGGATATTTATTGCTTTGAATAGTGCTGAAACTTAGTATTTATACTATTTTAGAACTACTTATGGCAATTATTTGATGTTTTCGTTATCGTTATTTGTATCCTCTTTCGTTTCAGCTATTTTAGAAGTGTTTTCTTTGATAGCTTTAATTATTTGATCTGTTTTGATCCAAAAGATTATTATAGGTATAATCCAAAATATAAATCCAATCATCGTTACCCCTCCTCTTACATTTTTATAATACCATAATTTTATAAAAAATAAAAAAAGCGTTGATAAAATAATGCTTTTTTTTGATATCATATAAATGAGGTAGGAGTTATAAATCAATTGCTTTTGCAGGCATAATCTTATATAAGGAGAGGTATATATTATGAAAAAATCTATAAAGTTGTTTCTTTGTCTAACTTTAATATTTGTTTGTGCGTTCATGTCTCCTGTTGGAGTTAATGGTGCATCAGATTCTTCAAGTGAAGCTGTTTTATACGAGGCTGAATTCAGCCTGTCTAATCCAAATGAACAGACTAAAACGTTTAAAAATGGAGATAAAACAATTTGTTTAAAAATGGGTGAAGATTTGTCTTTAAAAACAAGAGAAACAATTCCAATCGGCTCATTTAACAGGTACTTTACTTATGATGATGGTATAATTACAATGAAAGCAAGGTATACTGGTTCGGTAAATCCATACAATTCTTTCATAACTGAAGTAAGTGATGGTAGATATAATTCTTTGGCTGGGACAACATTTATACGTGACAGGTATAGTTGGGGAAGCCTTAGTTATGCTCCATCTAATGCTTATGGTAAATATGAGGTTGATTACACTTTACCGGTAATAGGAGGAACTAAGACACACACATTAATGGTAAGTATCAAACCAACTTTTTCTGGTGGTGTTGTCAAAGTTACATTGGGATCTAATATTTAAAATTGTAGTTTATAAATTACATACACTATACTAGCACATAGCAATCTGATTTTAGCTTAATAAAAAGGCTTTAAGTGTTTTGAATCATTAAGTTTCATTTAAAATTAAATTGATATGGATAAGGATTGAGGCCTATAGTCTAAAGGTGTTAATCCTTTTCTTTTTAAATTTTTTTCTTTCGTAGTTGTGATAACGAATATATTATCTTATAGCTGCTTATAAATCATATGATTTATTTAGAGCTAAAAATGTAAATAATCATTTAAAAGAACAATTGTACTGAGAAAGTCTGCGTTATGAACAGGTACAGTGTTTAACCGGACTAATTACAGAAGTAAAGAATAGATGCAATAAAATTTGAAAAAATATTGAAATATTATTCAAAAAAAATGTAGAATAGAATTGTACTGTAGGAAGGCGTGGGTAATGCTCTAATCCAAATATTCCATCTGTGGGGAGTGATGAACTATATGTTCGTTACTCTTTTTTTGTAATGATTTAATTTGAAATTGTTGTATTGTGTCGCTCCGCGCGGATTATATGTATTTAGCGTGTATCAGATGTTTATCATTCAATTTTAAATTTGATTGATTTTATTTAAAGGCTTATTTCTATATTTTTTGTTCTGTGAACTGTATAATATATATTTATCTTACTTTGAGTTAAAAAATATATGGATATAGTATTTTTTTGTTGTGTTTTTTGATTTTATAAGCTGATATACTAATAATAAGGTGAAAGAAATGGTATTAGAATTAATATTGAAACAACTGAGCTTCAGATAGCTGTTGTAAGGCTCGCTAGAGGTGTTTCTAGAAAAATCAATATCAACAGCAAGCCTTATCATTTTATTTGTCCGGAATACGAGAAAATCAGTATAGGTGATTGGGTTGTTGTTGAAGTAAAAAGGAAGACTCATAATAAAAATATTGAGCATGATTTCGGGGTAGGCCGTGTTGATGAGATCATGACATGGACGGATAAAGAAATATTGACATTCAGGCCCAATTCATTTGTGGTATGCAAATTAGAAGAATCAGATAAATTTGAAAAAAGATGCATAAACATTAACAATAAGAAAAAATCTTTGTGGGCTAGGTATAATGCTGTTGATCGTAAGATAAATCCAGATAAAAAGGTAGAAGGGGTTCCTATGAATATATTTGATAACTTGCTTGATAATACTGGAAAACTTCATTTTACAAGCTTAATAAATACTCCCATAAAATGACTTCAGAAAAAAAGAAGATAAAGAGAAAACGCCAGCTTGAATAATATTCTGGTAGTATAATAAATCAGTTTAATGTATTATTAAGGCTGATTTTTTTATGGGAGGAATGTATTATGACTTTAAATGAATTATTTGACATATATATCGAAGATGTCGATATGATCAATCAGGTTACGACTACAGATTCTATTAAATATCGTTATAAATCTCATTTGAAACCTGTATTTGGAAATATAGAATTAGAAGCTATTGATCCAAAGTCCATTAAGAAGTTTCAAAAGGATATGGTTGAAGGCGTCTATAGAAGTAGAAGTGGTGATGTATTTTCGGTGTCATATATTAATTTAATTGTAGAACTGCTTAAACGATTGATTAAATATAGTGTTTTAATGAATTACTTTACACCGACAGTTGAGCAGTCACGAGGATTAAAACGTATCCATGCTCTGGTTGATAAGGAAAAACATAAAAAACATCAAATTATATGGAATATCGGAGAGTTCAACAGGTTTATAAGTCATGTTGATGAAGAAAAGTTCTATGTACTGTTTAATGTTTTTTTCTATACTGGACTGCGCAAAGGCGAAGCACTGTCTCTGATGTGGAAAGATATTGATCTGATAGAACAGACAATAGCAATTAATTCTACTGCCTGTCGCGTAAGGGGCAGAGGTCAGGTTGTTAAAGAACCAAAATCTTTCAGTTCACATCGTATTATTTATATTAATGACAGCCTGAATGAGATGCTGCTTAATTATTACCTTAACCGGAAGACTGAATACGGTAGTAACATTAATCATCATTTTGTTTTTGGTGATACAAAAATGCTGTCTTATTCTACTCTTGATCGTTTTTTTATAAAATATAAAGAGTTGTCCAATGTTTCTAATATGAATCTGCACGGTTTTAGACACTCTCATGCTACTATGATGTTGGAAATAACCAATGATGTCTATAACGTTTCAAAACGTCTTGGGCATGAAAATATAGAAATTACTGATACATATTTACATGTAAATGATAAGATTCAAAGAGAGATGGCCCAGAAAATTGAAAGGGTTGTTAAGGATGAAGAAAAAAATAGGATTGAGGACTATTTATATGATCTAAAGATTAATTTGAAAAAACAGATGACCAAAGGCAGCTACAGTACAGAAGACATTAGAAAGCTGAAAAAGATATATGACTGTATAGCAGGGGTGTAGGTTATTTGTGATTTTTTAAGTTATAAGGACAACTGTGCATTTATATAATTTATAGTATAATGCACATAGTAAATATGTTTACAAGGAGGATTTGTATGGATAACAGAAAAGAAACATTTGATCATGAACATACAGACTGGTATATTAAGCGACAGTTGAAAGAAGTTGAGGATATAAAAAGCGGCAGAAGGGGGAGCAGTACTATTGAAGAGGTAATTGCGATACTGGAAAAAGAAGGTTTGTAAAGTTAAATGTATTAATTTTGAATAAATATTAAAATAAGTTATTCTATCTGGTTATGAGACTAAGATTATATTGTAAGTTTCAAATTATAATATAATCTTAGTTTTTTATTAAAATATATTTATATCAAAAAGAAATATATCAGTATATTATTATATAATATTATTTTACCGTCTTAATTTTTTATAGTTATTTTTTAATTTTTTATTTATTTTTATGTTTTCAGGTGATATACTTAAACAGAAGAAACAATTAAATAAAAAAATCCTGTTTCATCAGTAGTGAAACAGGATTGAGCATAGTCATTTAGCACTTAACCATGACACATATGATAATAAATCATATAATATATAAATATGGTTTGTTTATATAGAAATTTACCATATTGGAAAGATAAAATCTAGTAGTTATATGCTTAAATGACTGTGAAATCAAGTATAAAGTATATAACTTTATTTTGTATGATTTATCTTCTTATTTTATTTTTTTAGATTATTTAATAAAAATGGGGCGGTCGATGGGAATTAATTTCAACAAAGACCACCTCATTTGTTACATTAATTGAATATAACGTTTATTTATTGATATTTAACTTAACTTAAGTATATCTCAATATTGGAAGAAAATCAATACTTTTTAAAAATTTTTTTCTACTATTTTTAAGGTGGTTTCATCCTCTACCAAATCAATAGGTTTACAAGATAGTACATTTAACAATTTACAAAAACGAGCAAAAGATAAAGATTCAACAGGCTTTATTTTTTGTTCAATATGACCGATCATTGACATACTAACACCGCTTAAGTCAGATAGTTTCTGTTGACTTAACCCTCGACTTTTTCTAACGGTAGCTAGTTTAGAATCTTTATTAGCGTACAAAGGCTTTGTTGGAGTTCCTTTTCTTGACAAAAAAATCACCTCACTTCATCAATTACATAACTTTATTTATATACTCATATATAGCCATTATTGAATTATTTTCATCACTATTATACACACCTTTAGTTATTTCTTGCAATAACATCTTTTGTAAATTATCTTTTAATGTTTTAAAAGAATTAGTTGTTATATTCCTTTGTATTTCATCTTCTATTCTATCAGATAAATCTTTTTGTGCTTTTGAATTACTATGTAAATAAATTTCTGTTGTTTCCATATTATCATGTCCCAATCTCTTCGAAACATTATAAATATCATTAGTTAATTCCAACAACATTGTAGCATGACTATGTCTAAAACCATGTAAATTCATATCACTTGCCTTTGATTTTTCTTTATATCTTTTAAATCGTCTATCTAAGGTACTAAAACTAATCATTTTAATACCACCAAATACAAAATGATTTTTTATATTATAATTATATTTTATTTTTTCACTTATATAATAATTTAATAATTCTTTTTTCAACGTTTCATGTATATAAATTGTTCTATAAGAATTTTTTGTTTTTGGTGCTTTAACAACTTGCCCTCTGCCAACTATTTTAGAAGCACTGCTATCAATAGTTATAGTACCTTCAATTAAATCTATATTATCCCAACGAAGCGATAGTACTTCACCTTTTCTTAATCCACAAAAATACAAAATATCAAATAAATTTCTATATACTTCATCATCAACATAAGAAATAAAATTATTATATTCACTCAAATTCCATGTAATCTGTTTAGAAATAAAATTATTTTTATCAACTATATCTCTAACTGCTTCTAAACCTCTACATTCCTCGGTATTAAAATTAACATAATTCATTAAAATAGCATACTTCATTAATCTTTTTAAAAGTTTGACAAGCAGATTTATATAACTAACACTATATTTTTTATTATCACTATTTCTATCTTTACCATCTAACAACATCTTTTGAAATTTTTTTATTTCAATATATGTTATTTGAGTTAATTCCATTTCGCCAAAAATATTTTTAATATGTGAATTATATCTATATTTAATTGAATCAATAGTAGTATCTTGATGTGTTAAATCTATATCATCTAAATATTTTTCGAATAAATCATTTAAACGCATTTAATTTTTATTTTTCTGTAACTTAGTATAATCGTTAAGTAATACTATATAATTACATTCACAATTAATCATTTTTAATAACATAGTTTCTTTTTCATCAAAACAATCTCTATCATTCAATTTATTTTCTATTTTAATTATAAGTTTCAACAAGTTCTCTAAATCTTCTATAAACAATACCACCTTTCTAAACAAAAAAGTGTAATTCGGTAATATTATTGATCCAAAAATCAATTTTCATCATTTGAATTACACTTTGAAACATTTTTTTTATTTTTTTACTTTTATCATGTTTGTTCTAAACATAATAACTAATAAAGCAATTGGGAAAATTGCAAATCCAAATATATATAACAAAATTTTAGACACTACTTTGTATATCAAATATAACAAATTAATACTATAAAATATTTCACGACTTCCAGTAATAAAATTTAATATTTCACACCATAGATAATTAACAAATGGAAAAACCATTAAATCAATAATCAATAATAGAAACATTGCAAAAGTAGTAGATGAATTAGTCTTTAAAAAAATGATAAAAATTGCCAATCCTATAACATACTGACGCACCAAATAATCAACTTTAAAACTTTTAAATACTGATTTAATCAAATTCATATTAACTCTCCTCCCATACAGTATTTTACAATCATACATTATAAAATATAAAAAAATATTTTTCAAACGAAAAAACATATTCGGATTTAACACTAATTTTGTAATTTTATTTCAAAAAAAAGCAGTAAAATTCAGCAAATTTTACTGCAAAATATTTATTGATTATTTTTTGTTTTTTTTATAATTTCTAAAATTTCTTTTCCATATTTTTCACATTTTTTTGAACCAAAACCAGCTATTGAAGTTAATTCTTCAATAGAACAAGGTAATAATTCTAATAATTCGTCTAATTGTTTGTTGTTAAAGATATAATATGCTTTTATATTATCACGTTTACTAATTTTTTTTCGATAATCAATTAGTTCTTGTTTTAAACTAGTAGTTTTTGTCTTAATATCATCTAAAAGATATGAATAATTATACTTAATAGGTTTATGATTATCTAAATATAAGTTAGCAATTTTTCGCATATCAGTTTCATTAAAAATTATTTTCTTACTTTTTTTTATCTGTTTGTCTAATATATTCAACAAGATTATCTACTTTTATAACTTTACTTTTAATTTCATCTGGTGCGTGCTTAGCATAAATACAAGAATTATCATTTGTAAAGACTACTATATTTTTATGCCAACTATCAAAAGATGCATCATAACGAACATTATTTGAAATTATATTAACTGACTCATAAATTTTTTTAATAATTTCTATATGCCTTTTATTTTGAAATACGGGATTATACATACCTTTTGGCTCTTTTCCATTCCATCTTATAAAATCACCATCTGCATTTATTTCTATGTTCCCATAATAATTCTTGCTTTCTAAAATGTATGTATTTTTTGTAGTTATAATTAAATAGTCAATTTGTGCCACTGAATTTTTATACTCTAATCTTATGTCATGTAAAACCAACATAGGAATATAACTGTGTAAAAGCTCAAATTCTATCTTATTTTCACCTTTAATACCATATTTTAAATAACTAATTTGTTGCTTTAATTTCTTTTCGTCCTTGACTTTTGGATTACCAACAAGCGATTCTAAATAATTTAAGTTATTTTTTGATTCGCTTTCTTTTTTTATAAAAATTGCATTATCAAAAGATAATTCATTTTCTTTAAGTAAAGACTTAATTTTACTTGTAAAACTCATAACAAAATAGACTCCCATATAATTTTATATTTATATATTAATAATAACATAATAAATTTACATTTTCAAAATCTAAATTTTGCTATTGAATTTTATACTATTCATTATTTTGCATTTGCTTCATCACTTTATAAAATTCGTCTTTTTCCTCGTCAGACATTAAATCAGTAGCAGCATAAACCTCAACATACTCACCACTTCTAATAATCTTATATTTTGAACCGCTAGCAAGCAATTCTTCTTCAACATTTTCAACAGTTGCTTCTACTTCTTTAGATTCCTCATCATTATAATATTCATTTCTCATTTTCAATACCTCACTTTATCAATTTTTTTTATTAGAAAAATATCTTTTATTATGATTTAAATTATTTTCATTCATCAGTCCGTATAATAAATCTGCTATATAATAACTACCATTTAATATGTCGACTTTAACTGTATCATTAACCCACTAAATCATTTCTTTAACCTCATCAGCTTTAAAATTATTCTATCACAAAGATCATCAAAAACAAAAAAGCTATTTTATCTTTTTTTACTATACTTGTTAATATTTGGATTAATTAATTTTTTTACTCTTTTTCTAGAACGATATAATAATGATTTATTTCTCATTTATAATCAATCTCTCTATTTCTCTATTTTTAAATTTAACATATGTTACCTTGCCTACATATTCAGCTTCAAAGGTATCAGTAAATACTATTTCGCGTTTTAGCTTATCATAAAGTTCTAAAACATCTTTAAAATCAGTACTTAAAAATTCAATTGGTCTAATTAAATTTTTACTAGGAAAATATGTTCTTTTTCTATGTAGATTCAATATATCATCATCAACTAGATAATTTACCAAATAACCAGCAGGATCTTTATAATCACGTATTTTTCTAATATCAATGATTCCATTACTCCATATTTCTTGCAAAGTTTTTTTAGGTATATAAGGCAAATTAAAAAGCAACGTATGAAAATGTATATCATTCGTTGCCTTAGTCTTATCTTCAAGTCTTGAACCGTCTTGAATTTCCATAACTGCTATATACGCAAATTTCTTACCGTACCGCCGACGCATTCTTTGAATAAAAATTTTAAATAAACGAGTCGCCTCATCTCTATCTTTTAAATTAGGACATGTTAATGTCAAGAATTTATCCAATTCCTGATACTGTCCAAGGTTACTGTTAATCAATCTTCTTAATCTGATTTTTGACCTCCTCACATTTTTTTTATTTTTCTTTTTTTCTTTTCTTATTTTTTTTATTAATTCATTTTCTTTATCTGTTAATACTAAATCATTTTTTATCTGTTCATTTTCTATTTTCACTTCCTTTTTTTCATCTTCGTTTGCTACTTCCACATCTTTTGTTTCTTCAACCCAAGAATCTAACAGTTTTTTCAAACTGTCATCTTTTCGTGACATTCTCCTGTCATGATAGATATACAATTCAGTATATCCGCCACTTTTAATAATTTTGTAATTGTAATCGATTGTTGGATGATTCATCATTTTTGCGGTCTTAAGTTGCACTATTAATAAATGTAAGTAATAGGTAAGAGCCGACTACGTCAGCTCTTACCTATTTGTGCAACCGTGCTTATGCTTAGGTGCAAGCACCACGCACGCACGGAGTATTTTAAGTAGAACCGCAAGCGGTTCTACTGTTTACAGTAATAATTGTAATTTACTGCAAAATTTAAATATATATCATCGATCACACTACAAATATAAAACTGCTTATTACTGATTTTCATTTTCATTCACTCCATATCATAAAAATAAGTAGGGGACTGCATCTTTAAAATTCCTCTTTTTACTTCGTAAAAAATCAAAAATTAAACTCCCCCTAGTTCCCCCACGTTTAATTTTTTTAGGAATTTTAAAGATTTCTTTTTTTGCTATTTATTTGCGTTTTAAGAGACGTTTGAAAGTTTCTTGTAATATTTAATCGTATTCCACTATAAAACCTTCTTATATCTGAAATTTAAGCATAAAAAGAATATGCTAATATATTTCAATAAATCAAAAAGACTAAGATTATAATTCGAAAATTACAATATAACCTTAGTCTCATAACTAGATAGAATAACTTATTTTAATATTTTATATAAAATCACATTAACTTTTTTTGTTTAATGCATAAATAATACGCACGGTACTTATATAAACTTTTTTTATCTCATTTAAAAGAAAATCTCAATTACATACCATAAAACAAAGAAAATTAAAAAACTTAAAGTATGCTTAATTGAATTTGTAAATTCACTATTTTTATTATAATTTCTAAAAATCATAAATATAAAGAAGTAAATTAATGCCACCGCTAAATCAAACCATAAAGGTAATAAGATATTAGCTTTTATTAACATATATCCAAAAAACAAAATAAATGAAAATAGATCTAAACTATTTTCAGGTGCTCCTAAAAAAAGCCAAATAGGATATTCCTTACGCTTTAGTAATCTTTCTAACATATTAACACTTCTTATTTACTAAAATAAACTGAGTGATTTTGATTTAAAACAGTTGATTTACCGCATTTCACTACTACATTAGTCCAATATTTATATCTTCCTTTATGTGATCCTGATGTGTATTTTGAACCTGAACGATATTCAGTAATTATTATTTTAAGCTCTTTGCCCCATAAATTACCAGATACAATCGCACTTATAACAGCAGCTGCAAATGGAAAATTACTAATCGCAGCTAACCCTGCTACTAATACAGTAGCTGTAGATGTTAAATATCCTGGAATGGTGTATGTGTTTCTTTTTAAAACCTTATTTGCAACTGCTCTATAAGCAACAGAATTAATTGAATTTTCTTCGATGTCCGATTTAATTTCTATACCGTTAACCGTCAATTTATTTGTTTTAGTATCGAATACGGCTTTAGTATTTTCACCATTTTCATCTATAACAGATACTGTTCTTTGATTAGAGTCGTTATCAATAAATATTTTATAATTCTCTCCATTAATATTAATAATTTGATTATCTAATGAATCAACTGACATTGCATTCACATTAACTAATGATGTGAAGCATAACGAAAACACTGTTAAACTTACTATTAATGATTTTATTTTTTTCATAAAATTATCTCCCATATTTTAATATTTATTTTTACCCCATAACGTATTTAGCAATAATGCCAAAAAAAATCAATAACAATAATACTTCTATTCACGAATACCTCCAATATTTAAATAAACTACTCTAACTATGTTTATATTTTATCAAAAAAAAAATAAAATAGTAAAGCAATATTATAATTAATAATTTAAATAAAAAAAAAGAAACTTTATAGTTTTTAACGCTTAATAATTATGGTATAAAAATACTATATTTCGCTACAACATCTATTAAAAATCTAAATTTAAGTATTAAAAGGAATTGATATAAATCTCAACTCCTTTTTAAATGCTTTAAATAACTTGGCTTTTATCTCTTATAAACATCTCTACGATGTCCTATTGCTAAGGCAAGAATAACTAATTCATTATCATTAATTTTGCATATCAAACGATAATCTCCAATCCTGTATCTCCATTGACCGCTTTTATTAGCAACCAAACCTTTACCGTGTTGACGAGGATCAGAACAATCAATTAAATTTTTTACAATCCATGATTTAATCATTCGTTGAGTATATCTGTCTAATTTCTTGAAGTCTTTATCAAATCTTTCTGTGGTTTTTACAGTGTATGTCATAATTCTAATTCTTCCCATAATTCATTAATTGGTTTGCTTTTATATCCGCTTTTTACATAATCATCATATGCTTCCTCAAATAAACCAACATCATACTCATCTTCAATTTTTTCCAACAATGCTTTTTTTAATGCTTCAGTTAAACTTATTCCATGCAACTTAGCATAACTCTTAAAAAGACTTTCTTCTTCCTGACTTAATCTCATTGAAAAGCTCATACATATCACCTCTCTTTGTAATACATTGTATTACATTTTACTAAAAAAATCAATATTTACTGCTATATTTCAATACTTTTTACATATGGAACACTTATTATATACTGTTTTCCTCCAACCCTTGCATAGCCCTGACCGATTTTCATATTATTTTCAAAATCATCAGCAGAATCAAACATCATTCTGTATATTTCATTACCGTTTGGTCCCAGTACTACACGCAAAAGAAAGTTATTTCTTATCTCGCCACTTAAAAAAGTTGTATCAGGTCTTTGCATTAATAAAATAAGTATCATTCCTACTGCACGTCCTAAACGTGCTATATTGCCTATTAAATTTAATATCTCTGCTTTAGTTTTTTTATCTAACGACTCTATAAAACTGGTATATTCATCTATCATTAAAAATTTAGGATGATAAATATTTTTATCATAAATGTTATCCTCTTTTATTTCCTGTAAATAAGTAAATCTGCCAATCATTTCATCATTAAATTCTTTAATCATGCTAATACAGTTTTCTTTATTCAAAACACTTTCATACTTTTTAAAATAATCACTATATTTTATGTAATCAATAGATTTACCGTCAATACAGTTTACCTCATAATATCTTAAAATATTCGATAATACATATTTTACAAAAGTTGTTTTCCCTGAACCTGTAGAACCTGTAAACAGAGCATGCGGAACACTTTTGATATTCCAATAAATAATTTTACCAAAACTTGTTGCTATTGGTATATTGAGTTTATCACTGGAACTGTCAACAAATACTTTTTCAGGAATATTATCAGCTAACAAACCCAGTTCAACATAATAAAAACCATCTTTAAATATTTTTTCTATAACTTTTAAATTAGAAGTTATTACAATTGTTTCCAAAAAATTTTCATAATTAATTTCTTTTGGGAGATTTAAAAATCTAATCTTAATACTGATTGTTTTACTATTAAATCGATAATAAAATAGGGGAACATCACTAAAATTTTTTATTTTTCTATTTTGTGATTTGCTTATTTTTATAAAATTCTTTTGCAGTCGCTTAACGTTCAATAAATCATTTTTATATTTCTTATAAGCTGCTGCATATTCCTTTTTAAATATTTTCCAATAAATATTACGAAAAAAATGACCTGTTTTATAAATAAACATAAACAAAGTATTACCGACATATATTCGATAATACTTTTCTTTCCTGTTTTTCTTTTTCATCTTAATTATTCATGTAATTCACTAATAGATCCTGATTTAACAGATCAATAATACTACTGAATTACAAACCCTTTCTTTTTAAATACATATATCCAATAAATACACCAATATCACCTAAAATCAATAAACCAATCATTTTTTATCACCAACTGTAAAAGGTACATCTTCTAACTTTTCAATTATTTTCTTTTGTTTTTTTAAACTTTTTTTCAAATTTTCCAAAGTATCATTTTCAGTATTTAAATCATTATTTAAATTATTAAGTCCATCAGGGTTTAAAGCCTTTTGATCATCAGGCAAATTATTATAATCTTTAATAGACTGTTTTATATCTTCAATTGCTATTTTAGATTCATTAATTTCATAATCTAAAGTATTCATTTTAATTAATTCATTTTCATAATTTTTCAAATAGTCTTTACCTTTTTCTAAAATTTTCTTTTCTTTCATATTGCGATAATCAATAAAAATCTGCTGAGTAGTATTGTCTTTTTGTACTACATCAATTCTTAAATAATATAAGTCATCAGGTATTCCAATCTGTAAAATACTTTTCATGGTATAAGGTGAAGATTCATTTTCATCATCATTATCTCTTTCTTTATTGCCATCGATCAGCATAGTAGGTAATTTATTTCCATAACTGTCATACACATTAAATTTCAAACTGTATTTTTTATCAACATCACCAACATACTGTTTTAAATGAATTTCAGCTAAATTATTTTCAAAATCAGCATAATAATCACCTGTTTCCAAATTAATCATATAAAAATACATTTCAGTATTATTGTTTTTTATCATTTCTGCTCTATCATCAGGTAACCACATCTTAGAAGTTATCAGCAAAACAAAAACTATAAATGCAATAACTGTACCAAATATAAAACCATAATTATTACCATTTTTTAAAATAATATATTTATTATCTTTATTTCCAAATTTCATAAAATCACTACTTTCTCTAATTTATTTAATCATTAGTAATTCATATTTACAAAAAGCTGCAGAAAAACTGAATTACATAACTAATACAATCTTCTGCAGTTATAAATACGTTCATAATAATAACCGCTCGTTATCTGTTGGACTTTTACAACTGTAGTTCTGTTAGGGGCGTGTACCATTTGTCCATTGCCTATATAAATTCCCACATGGCTTACATAAGACGGATCAGTTTTAAATGTGATAATATCACCCGCCTGCAATTCCTCATATTTAACAGATTTACCCATCTTTGACAACTGACTTGCAGTAGTCCTTTCAAATTTAACTCCATTTTCATTACATGCCCACCATACCAGACCACTGCAATCAAATGTATCAGGACCATTTGCACCCCATACATATTGACAGCCTCTTTTACTTAATGCACTGTTAGCAATTGCGTTACCTAATTCACTACCGCCACTTACCATGATATTATTAGAATCTTCTTTAAATTCTTCTACAGTCATAGTATCAAACTTATATAAGTCATATTTTTTCATATGTTTAATAAGTGTTTCAGGATAATCTATATCAGTAGCCCATTTTTCTAATCTTTTCGCAAATTCATCAGCATTAGTTATACCGTCAACATCATATGTAGAAGATTTTTTCAACAGTTCTGCACGATCATTAATACTATCCGTCCATGTATCATACTTTCTAAATTTTGCATATATCGTATATTCATTACCGTTTTTATCCTGTTCTTTTGTCTGCATTTCAACAGTTTTACCATCCCAACCTCTGCTTGCTTTCAAACCAAATAAATTACAATGTTCATAAGCCAATTTTGATAATCCCTCATTTTTACCACTAGATTCCTGAATTATTTGTGCTAAACAGACACTAGTAGGATAACCGTATTTTGCCTGTACTTCTAAACTTGCAATTACCATTTCTTCTTTAATCGTACTAGGCAAACCTTGTACCTCACTTGCATTTATATTTAATGAACTGCTTGAATCATTAGAAACACTGCCTACAACACCTATTAAAACAACAAAAAATAATAATATCGGTAAAATCGATATTATTATCATTTTTTTCATTATACACCGCCCTTATAATAAGTTTTTTGAAAACTGTTTATAATAGATGTCATAATAATTTTTCTTTTTTTATCATCAAATACAAAAAAAGTACGCTCATTATTTTTACCTTTTGAAAACGTACTTATCAATCTGCAATCATTTTTATTTAACTGCGGTATAAGAACAGGCAGAGTGGTTAATGATTTTCCTGTTGTATATCCGATAAATTTATTAGTAGTCAGTTCGAATAACTGCGACAACAGATCACCATTATTTTCAAGATTTTTATTTATATCATCAGTTGCATGTATAACAAAAGTAGAACCGCTAAAACACTTTCTTTGATATTTCATCAGTTCTAAAACTTTATTTAAAAAACCTTTATCATCTGTATACTGCATAGTTTCATCAATAATGATTTCATGAGTTATCAATGGTCTTTTTAAATCGCCTAATTCCAAACCTTTTTCTTTCATCAGTTCACAATTGCGCTTTTGATTTAAATATACAGCTGACATTTCATAATCAAGTAAAAGACTGACATAACTTGATTTAACTTTTTTATCAAGACCTTTAAAAGAACTGATATTATAAACAAGCGATTTAGTTAAATCAAAATCGATATTTGTAATACGGTTAAAGATATAACCATAACTCACAACCATATCCCTTAAAGAAAGTTCTAAATTATAAATATCTTCCAAGGCTATAGTTTCATATAATCCAAGTTTTTTATTTTCAGTCAGTTTATTTAAAACATCTTCTAATAAAAACCATTCGATATTGGAAATATCTTCCAGTTTTCTGTTTAAATAAATATCATAAAAATCAGTCAGTAATAATTTTAACTGTTTGACAACAGTTTCTTTAGTGATATCATTAACACTTTTTACTGTTTCTATTATTCCATCTATTTTAGTCTGCACATCACTTTTAGTAATGATTCCTTTATCATTATCAACATAGAACATCTGCATAAAATTAATATTTTGATTTTCATTAAAATCAAACACTGATATATCTAACTGTTTTGCAAAATCGTCATATTCTTCATGTATATCAAAAATATGTGCAATATGACTTCCTCCTAAAATTGTACTTTCACCTATTGATTTAAGAAGAGCGCTTTTACCACTCCCCATACCGCCTATAAATATCTTATTATAACTGTAATTTTCAAAACTGTAAAAATCAGGTGCATACAAACCATTTCTCGTATAACCAATCAAAGCTACATCTTCATCAATCTTATTAATTTCACTTCTCATAAGCATATCTGCAACTGTACTGGAAGACACCATTTTCTGCACAGAATCATCAAAACGTGTTAAGGCTCTAACGTCCTGTATTAAATTGTTTGTCTGTATAAAACCTCTTAAACTTATTCGTGCAAGCTGATTAATAACTTTATTCAGTCTTTCCTGTAATTTTTCCAAAGTATCATCATAAATATAAACACGTACAGTTATGGTTTTAACACTGTCATTATTAAAAGCTATCTCATCGTCAAATTCATTTAATTCAACAACTGACTGTCTAGCATTTTTATATATTTTAAACTTTCTTGCGCTATCCTGTTCATTTTCATGCTTTTTGATAATTTTTTCAAATCTGTCATTATATTCCATTCTGTCAACATGACTACAGTCACATGAAACTAAACAGTTTTCTAAAGAAATTATACTATTCAAAAAACCATAACCACTTTCTTCCATATAATCAAATATCTCTAAACATGTAAAATATTTATTAGCATTCATATAATAAAGTTCATTCCACTTGATACCTGTCTTACTGGAAATTTTTTTAAATATCTCATAATTTTCATTATTTAAAACAAGTTTCTTTTCACTGCTTATAATTTTATTTTTTACATTACTTTTGACTTTCCTAAACAATATTACCACCACCTAATTTTAATATAGTAATTTACAACCATGATATTCACTCCCTAAAAATCACTCAATATCAATAATCAATGCTCCTTGCCAAGGTGAAATACGATAAACTTTTAAATCATATAAATCTTCTTTATCAAATTTATCTAAAAGACCTTTATATACTAAACGATTTTCAGAAACATAAATATAAATAATATAATCATTAGCGCATAAATCAAAAAAATCTTTTAATTTCATACTCGACCTCCTAAATGTAATTCAATAAAAAAACGATCCACAATCTGCAGAACGTTTTTTTGTATTACAATCATGACATTTCATTATTAAGCATATCTAATATATTTAATAATTTTTTACCGCTAATCAAATTAACGTTTAAAAAGTCGCGTGTCATAGATAAAAATAAATCTTTATGTCGACTTTCTACTAAAACAAGCATAGTCACATATTTTTCATCATTAAATGCTTTCATCAGTTGAATTCTATTAATAATACATTTCTTTATATTGTCAGATAAATTTTCTTTTAATCTATTTTCATAAAATTCAATATTTTTATTTAAGTTGCATTTAGTTTCATCTATAAAATAAAATTTAATTTTGCCCTCTAATGAATTTAATAACTGTCGCATTAAAAAATGATTTCTTCTGTCTGTATCATCATCAACACCATTCGGCTCTAAATAAATAAAATCAAACATATAAAATTCATCATTATCAACTGTTTTAATTATAGATTCTCCAACATCAGCAACTCCTAAAGACTTAAAGGAACTTTCTAAAATTCTCTTTTTCTTATCTTTTGCAATCACTTTAACAGGTTTATGCTTAAACAATTTAAACATCATGATAGATTATCCTTTCTTTGATTTTTAAGACCAGATACTTAATAAAAATACTCATACGCATGTAACCGTTCTTTCCTTTGTTTTTACTGCTCGGCATAATAAAAAAGCCTATAATTAAAATAATCAATGCAAGAAGCAAAAAAGAAAGCGAACCATGCACACAATTTTCAAGAACCTTATTACCAATAAGAACAACCAGAAATATAATTAAAACTGCTTCCAAAGACATATTACTATCCTCTAAATTATTAGTTTTAGATTTACTTGGTATTCTTGCCATTAAAATCCCTCCACGTTGTTTTCAGCTATTTTTTTTATTTGAAAGAAAACTGTTCTTAAATCATTCTCTAAATTACTTAACTGATCTAATAGTTTTCTTTTTTCATATATCATTTCATTAAGTTTTCCATTTTCCAACATCAAATATCTATTTTCTTCTACCAGCTTTTTACTATCTAATGAATATCGTCTAACTACTGTTTCAAATTTTTCATTAAAACCATCACCACTATGACTATTTATAAATTCATAAATACTTGGTTTCATTCTTATACTTTTTGCTATTGTTTTCTTTTCCATAATTAACCACCTCATTTTTTAAGTATCTTTATCTGATAACAAAAAAACAACTTTGATTAATTTCAAAGTTGTTTCATTATTTAATCATCTTTTAAATAATCATCATATTCACTAAAATCAGTACCTGCTTTATTTATTTTATCATTCTTTTCTTTTCCTAAATCTTTTCTAACAAACTTATCTCTAGTATCATATCTAGAATTATCAAAGTAAAAATCACGATCGGCTTTTAAATTATCATCATTCAATTTATCATTGTATTTATTATTACTGCTATGTTCATTTAACATATCTTCATACTGATTATGTTTATTTTTTAAGTCATTATTTGAATTACTGTTTTCTGAATTATCTGTAAAGGGTGACGGACTATAGCGTGACGGTCTAAAACCATTAGAACCATCAGGTGACGGAGAAGGGGACTTTGGTGGAAGTCCATTACTGCCATTATAATTATCATCATCTCGATTATTATGAAATGCACCAAAAATATCATTTGCACTGCCCTGTAAAGGCTCATTGTATTTATCTTTCATATAACCGTAAGCAAATTTGCCAGCTTTATATCCATTTTTAACAGTATCTTTAGCTAAGTCATACCCTTTTTTAGGAATTCTTGCTAAACGACCACCCATAAAAATACTTTTTAATGCAAATCCTGAGCCATCATCAATTCCCAAATATTCATTTATAAAACCACTGCCTACAACAATAGCCATGCTTATACCAAATATCAAAATATCTTTTACAAGCCAGTTTGATAATTTTGTAGTAGTCATTATTTCACTGCATAAAAAACTAAAACATAACATACTAAAATACATAATTACCTGAGCCATCAAAGTCTTTAAAGCACTCGAAAATACTCCACCAACCTGTTGAAAATCATTAAACCCTTTTGCCATAGCTATTTTGCCAAATATATTTACCTGAAACCACTGCCACAACAAATAAGCCATTTTAAACATTGCTAAAAGATAAATAATGATACTTGCTAATATCGTAATATTTACATTAACATAATCGGTTCTATAACGATAATATCTTTCATCACCATTGCCAAATAAACCATTTGCTACTTTTTCTTTTTCATATGTACCATCATCATTAATACCTGTTATTATTTCGCCTAAATCATCTTTAGTCATTCTTTCAGCATGATCGTAATACTTAACCTGTTTAACTTCTAAATGAACAACTTTTTTTTCTTCCATACTTGTAAGAATATCAACCGTATTATCAGCTAAAAGATTCTCACTTATTGTATAGCTTCCTTTACCTACGATATTATCACTTTCGGTTATTAAATCAGTTTTAAGCGTTGTCATAAAGGTCAATATTAATGTAAATATTCCAACAAATACCATTGTCATTACAACATTAAGAAGTGTTTTTAACTGATTTTCCATCTGCAGTACTTTTATTACAACAACAACTACAAAGGCAATAAACAATAACGAATAAACAACTTTATCCATATTTGTAACTACTTTCTTTGCTATATCCAAATCAAGAATATTAAAATTCATTAATTCAGTAAAACCGTTATAACAAAAATCTAATATACTGCTTAAAATTTCATATATCTTATTACCAAAACTTCTAGCAAAATCTGTAAATATATGATCTAGTTCTAGATAATCCCAGATATAACTTACATCTTCAATATCATGTGCATATACTTTAATTCTCAGCAAAAGAAATACTGTCATAACTGTAAAAACAACGACTAAAAATAAAAATTTTTTATTTTTTCTAATATTCATTTATACACCTCTTTTGCAATACACTATTTTTATTGATCCACAATATGCATATATAATAATGAATCACAAAAATCATTAAATAAAAAACGAGTCTTAATTAGACCCGTTAAATACCTCCTGTAATAACACTCCAAATTTGTGGAGCAAACTTCAAAACAATATATCCGCCAATTACACCTATTGCAATAGTTCCTGCTAATTTTCTCTGATTAACTGCTAAACATATAGCTGAAACTACAATACCAATAATTCCACCGACTTCTAAAAGACCTAAAGCCTCAGTTTGTGCAGTATTGCTGGCACCTTTAATAGTTTCACCTAAAGAACTCGCATATACACTCATTTTGTTAATAAGCAACACCATTAAAAATGTTAGTGGTGAAATTACAAATTTATAAAAATTCTTTTTTATAAAATACATTATTTTATTAATTATTTTCATTTAAAAAACTCCTTACTTATTTTTTAGAAATATCGACATAATAATAAAGATCACCATAAGGATTTTTATTACTGCCCCATATACCATTATGCTTTTTGCAGTAATCTAACATTTTATCTTTATCATAACCAACAAAATATTTTCTTGTTGGTGTATCATATGGTATACCTAACGGATTGTAATAATCTTTACTTTCTATTTCTTTAGATTCTGTATTAAATCTCAACTGATTATAACTTACTTTATTATTACTGTTTTTTAACAAATAGTGATGATTATAAGTTAAAATTAGTCCACTCATTGCGGTAGGGGATACAGTAAACACAACTCTATATTTTCTTGTTTCGAAAACCTTTTTATAACTTCTCAATCCATCACTTGCACTTAAAACAGTTCTTCTTAAATCTAAACTGTTTACATAATCATTTATTAAGCACAGTATAGTTTTTAAATCATTTGGCGGTAAAGAAAAAAGGTTGTCTACATTATCACCTTTAAGCGATAAATAATTATAGCCAACCTTTCTATATTTTTTTGGAAGTCTTGCGTTATTTTCCAATTACTTTACCTTTTTTTCTTAAAACTGAAATTAGTATTATACCGCCAACTGATACAAGACCTAAACCTAAATAACTGCTAATATCTGAATTATCACCAGTTTCAATTTTCTTAGGTTTTAAATTATTAGTCAAATAAAAATGCTGAACTTTACCTGTATCATCAATTTTAAACTTAACTTTTTGTGCTAATTCATAACCATCAGGAGCAATTGTTTCTTCAAAATAATATTCTTTATTTTTTTCTAAAACTCCATTGATAGCATGAGATTCTTTAGTCGAAATCCATTCATCAATAACTGTTCCGTCTAATTCAGTAACTCTTAAATGTGCACCCTCTAATTCATTTCCTGAAAAATCTACTTTATGCCATGATGTCTTAATCGTTTCATTAATCATTGTTAAAGAAACATTTTCATCTTTCAAAGTAAATTTTTGTTCCTCAGCAGTTGAATACCCCTTTGGCACATCAGTTTCACGTAAAATATATGACGAATCATTGATTAAATTTCTTACTAAATGTCTAGTTTCATCACCGTTTCTATCTACAAAATAATAGTTTGTTTCACCATTGCTCTGCAACATCAGCATATAATCATCTTTATCAGTTTTTACAGCTTTATAAAGAACAGTTGAATCATCTTCACTAATAAACATATCACTAATAGTCTCGTCATTTTCTAACTTAGCAATCATTTCATTACTAAAATCAAAAATATGTTCTCCTGTAGTCCATTTATCTACTATATTCTTAGTCTTTTCACTGACAATTTCTAAACCTGCACCTTTTAAATAATTGCCCTGTTCATCTACCTTGGCAACATCAACAGTATAATCAATCATTTCTACTTTTTGAATTTCACTATCTTTAACAGTAAATTCAATATCATTACTTAAAGCAAATCCTAAAGGGCTTAAATCTTCATGAAAGTAGTATTTACCATCTTTTAAACCATCAATCTGCAAAGGTTCATCACCTGTAACAAACTCATAAATAACCTCTTTATCTTTGTTTAAAATTTGCACATGTGCACCGTTTATTTGAATCCCACCAACATCAGCTTTACTCAATAAAGTTTTAGTAATTTTATTTTCGATATTTAAACTTTTTGTGTAATTTAATGTAACAAAATCTTCCTGAACAAACTGTACAGTTTTAATTTCTTTATCTAGAACAAAACCATCAGGGCATGAAATTTCTTCAACATCATATGACCCCATTGGTAAACCGTTTAATTCCAATCTGCCATTATTGTCAGGTGTATATACACCTTTACCCAAATCTTTACCGCTGATTAATCCGACAACATCTTGGTTACTTCCTTTACCGCTTCCAACAGTAATCGGATCACCTTTTTCGTATAAAGTTTCTAAAGAAACAGAATCTTTAATTACTTGATTAGCAGTAATTTTAAACTGAACTTTAGAAAAATCATAATCAGCAACATTAACTGTATTACTGTTTTCTTCAGATAACGGCATTTCTTCGTTTTCATTTTCTAAAGATTTATTAATAATTAAACTTCCTGTAGGACGTAATTTATTAACCACTACTCTGTCAGTAGTTTCATCTTTTTTTATTTCAACTTCATATACTGTTTGAGTAATAGCATGCCCATCAGGCACTTTTGTTTCAACAAGTCTGTAGACACCAACTGGTAAATTATCAACCTTAATCTTTCCATCTTTAACAGTTAATTTTTCACTATAACCATCAAATGATACTGATTCTAAAGAAAATTCAGCACCATCAATAAAATTACCAACATCATTAGTTTTTCTCAGTTCCAATGAACCTACATCTAACCACTTAGAAGCTAAATTAATAGTTGTAGGGTCTTGAGTATAACTATATGAACCCATAGTTTGATAACCTCCACCACATAAAATAGCAATTGGAGCGTATAATGTTTTACCAGTTCCCTGTAAATCTGAACTTAACCATGAATCTTTTACAATCCCTAATGGAGCGCTTAAATAAAAAGTATCGCCACCACTTACAGTAACATTCCCAGTTTCATTAGTACCTTTAGTTAAATTATGTAATGTTACACCATTTTGTAACGGAATAATAATGGTATTTGCAGATGAAGTATTTAAAGTAGTTTCCTGAGTTCTCTGTTCATTGTTATTTTTATCATAATAAGCAGTTAAACTGCTTTCGCTAAAATTAAATGCATTAGTAGGCATGGGCATATTTGGAATAGTTTCAGTAATCCATTTCCACCAACCTGGATAAATATGTTCCAAATCTACACCATGTAAATCACCACTGTAATAATAACTGGCAGCAACATGAGTTAATACATATGCTTCGTCCCATGGAGTTAAACCATCAGTACTAATAATATCAGCAGGACCTCCACAACCGTAATACAAAGTTTTTAATAAATTATCATTATTATGAACTAATTGTGTCGCATAATCGCCATTCATAGGAGTATTTTTACTTGCTTCTAAACAATAACCTATATTACCGTTTATTTCTGTTACCCATGTACTGTAGTTACCCAAAGCACTAGGATATTTTATTTCACGAATTCTTTTTATTGTTGCCATTCCTGATTGAGCACTTACAGTATCAACATTAATATTATAAATACCAAAAATAGAAAACAACATAACAAATACCATAAACAACTGCTTATATATTTTCTTTACTCTTTTTACTATCATTTTCCTTTTTTCCTTTCTTGTAATTCAAACAAGCTATTGATCTATCAGATGAATACAAATATTTTGAATTACATTTTTTATTTAACAAAAAAAAGCAACTGTAAAAAGTTGCTCAATTAATATATTTTAATCAATTACTAAATTACCATTTTCGTCCCAATGCCAATTCCCTGTACCGCCTCCCCAAATATCGGTATAGTCACCATTTGATGTACTACCACTTTCAAAATTCCCACTACTAGATGATGAATTATTTGAAGAACCACCATTATCAGGTTTGTTAGTATTTGTATTAGTATTAGAACTACTGTTATTAGGCCTAGCAGTACTAGAGTTATTATTAGACGTACTATTTGATGATGTATTACTACTTGATGATTTACTGTTTGAAATGTTATTAGAAGAACTGCTAGAATTGCTATTACTTTCTACAGTGGCTTTCTTTTTAGTAACAGTTTTGACGCTTGTGGAACCATCAGCATTAGTAACAGTTTCACTTACAATTTCTTCATCTAGTGAAGGTGCTTGAACAATATTAACTGCTACTTCTTTAACAGTTTCATTTTTACTCTCATCTTTCACAATGACTTTTAATGTATAGCTATTAATAACATTTGAATCAATTGCACTTGTATCAAACTCTGTTTCCACTTTTGCTAAATCGCTAACAGTAAATAAACTTGCAAAATCATAAGCTGATAAATCTATACCTTGTACTATATCTATACTTTCTACACCTGTAATCACTGGAGCGGTAGTATCAACAACTTTATATTTAACAACTTCCTTTTGATTTTTATAAGAAATTGTAACTTTATAATTACCAACACTATAATAATCTGAATCTTTTAATTTCTTATCAACACTTATCTTAACATTTTTCAATACATCTTTCTTAATATCACTGCTTAACTTTGTTGTATCTAAATAAGTTTCAAGATTATTATCAAATTTTGTACCTAATTCAACCTTGATTGCTTTATTTTTTAAAACTAAATAATCAGGTTCTTTATTTAAAACAATAAAACCTGTAGTAATAAATGCTATAACTAAAATCCCTATAACATACCAATATTTTTTGAAATTATTTAAAATTCTACCTTTCATTTTTTGACCTCCCTCACATTTTTAGTATAGCATAGAATACTATTTTATACATATTGATATTAGAAATTTTAGTAGCATTAACGGTTTCAGTCTTACCGATAAAACACGATCATTAAACCTAGAAACTTATTCACCTCCAATCACTCTAAATTTAACGAGAAAGATATTTAATACGCTACTCACTTTTTGTTTTATCAGTTCGGGACAAGTCAACCGCTATGCTTACATCACTGATATTACTTTATTAAATATCGTTATTTATTTTTAAAAGAACTAGTTTAATATTTAAAATCATTATTTATTTGGCTGAGGTTGCTGATGATTAGCACCAACTGCCATTTGTAAAGCATTTTTATTTAAAACTGTCATTTTATTTGCAAAAATTGTTTGAATAATAGTTGCAAAAGTTCCTACTGCATTTGCTCTATGACTGATTAAACAGTTTTCAAAATCTACTGCGTCAAACATACCTAATTTTTCTAACATTACTTTATTTTCAGTATTATAAGTTAATCTAATTTCAATATTATCTTTTAATTCAACACTTGTTACAGTTAATAAAAAACACGTATACTCACTTGGAGTTCCTTTACCATATGTTCTCTGCTCAAATTTATTAAACGCCATTAATCCAAACTTATCACTTAATTTTCCAATTTCAAAATCAGTTGCTTTTAATTCTACTTCTCTACCAATGCTTTCAATTTTTTTCATATTAATTTCACCTTACATTTAATTTCTTTATTAATTAAATACCTTTCTTTTTCAATTGATATAATTTTTTTAATATTAAATTGTAATAAGGCAACTTTTATCTATAAATATTAAACTAATTCTAAATAACACATTGTAAAAACTAATATTTTTATGTTACAATCAATGTGTTAAAGTGATATGTTTAACATTTATAGCAGTTACCTTTTGGTAACTAATCTTTAAACAGTTCTTAATGCCAGTTAAGGACTGTTTTTTTATTCCTCCTTTTAAAAGATTAGTTTTATATTTACCAAGGAATTAATAAAATATTATTTATTAACTCCTTGCTAACTAAAAACCGATTACTTAAATAATTTTGAAGAGGTATAAAGTGGGAGAGGGGACAAATACCTCTTTATATATTTAAATCCGCCGAGAGGAAAAAAATTAAAAAACTCTCAATTGTTTATTTAAAGGCGAATTAATTATCTAAATAAACATCTTGTTTATAATAAATATCCAATAGCTTATCGTAATGATACAGAACTAAACCAACACCATATAAATTACAAAAATTTATTACCTCAATTAACGCTACAGTTAAGCCAGTTACATATAGATCGAGTTCCAAATCCATATAATCATTAATTTCATATCTTTCCATTAACCAATCAACAGATTTTTTTACCTTGTTTTTCATATAATCTAAATCTCTAACATTGCGTATCTCATCATAAATATAACCATCAATATTTACATTTTTAAAAATATGTCTATGCTTTATTAATTCAACTTTTAATACTCTTTTCATTTTTTATACATCTCTAATCATAAAAAATTTCAAATCATTATTTAACTATTGGATAACACAAATTCATTACATAGTTCACAAATAATACTTTCAATTTCATTACTAATAATTACTCGCCAAATGTTGCTAGAATTTTCAATGCAATCCTTAATAATTGATTTAGCATGATTGCGACTATAAGCAGTAATAACACTTTTTTCATTTGTTCTACAATTTCTTAATTTAATTTCAATAATTTGATTCATATCTTTACTCCCTCATTACTAATAAAACAAACCAGAATGAAAAAAAAGCACTGAACACAACTAGCATAAACTAATTATATTCAGTGCTTTAATTATTAACTTGGGGCGAAATACCTGTTTTTATTCGAAAATATTAACTTACAGAAGCACTTAGCAATTAACTTATAGAAGCACTTAGCAACTAATTTGCAAAGTGCTTTTTTTGTCGTTTTTATCAATATAAATTTAAATATGCAAAAAAATTCTATGTAGGCTTGGGAGGGAGACTGATGAGTATAATTTTGGATAACAAAAAAACAATGGAGAATATTCAGGAATTATTGGAATATCTTTCAGGAATCGTCAACGGGGCAAGATACAACATTGAAATAGCATGTGAGGAAGATAAGGAAAATGATATAAGAATTTATTTAATAGACAATCTCGAAAGAGATTTTGATGCAAATTTTATTACAACAACTTCGATATTAAAAATGGATGATTCGAAATCAAGTGTTGATTCTAAGAAATATGAAAGCAGAATGATAGATCTGTTGGACAAATCTAATGAAGAAACAATGTTTCTTATAGAAATGTTTGACTGTATAAATAAATTGGATAAGGAAGACAGATGTATTTTGATAAAAAGAGAAATATTAAATTACACAAGAGAGGAAGTGAAGAATGAGATGAACATATCGACAAATAGTTATTATAAACGGTTGAGGGAGGCTAAGTATCGTTTAGCATTATTGATCCCAGATGCAATTATGATCAAAGAAATTTAAAAAAAGGAAAAGAGGAAAAAAATATGAGAACAATTGTAATTACAAATATGAAAGGTGGAGTTAGCAAAACTACTACCGCACTATCTTTAGCAAAAGGCATGGCTGATAAAGGATATAAAACACTGCTTATTGACAGTGATCCACAAGCAAATGCAACAGATGTTGCAGGCAATATTGGAAACGAACTTGATGAGAAATTTATCAATGAATTTAATGATGATATTAAAAATGAGGAAGATTTCTTAAATAAATTGAATGACTGTTTATACAGTGATTACACCATTAATTTTAATCTAAAAGATATTTTTGAAGAACCTAGTTACATTAAAGAAGTAATTATGAAAACAAGAATAAAAAACTTAGATTTAATACCTTCTGCATTATCACTTGGTGATGCGAAAATAAGCTTACTTCATAATTTTAATCAGGATATAACTGGATATTTAAAGTCTGCGTTTAAATATATTGAAGATGATTATGACTTTGTAATAGTAGATGAGGCACCAGATGACAGTGTTATTTTGAGCAATGCACTAAGAGTTGCTGACTTAGTGATTATCCCTGTTAAACCAGATAGAGGTTCTTTAAAAGGATTAATTGTTTCTGTAAGCAAGCTTTTAAAAATGAAGGATGTTGATTTTGACTTAAAAGTATTGTTGACGATGATTAATGATAATAACAATGAAAAAGGAATTGTTAATTTGTTCCATAAATATTTTAGCGGAAAAACATTAGACACAACTATTCGGTATCGTGCAAAACCTGCGAACAGTGCTACGATCCAAAATGAATTTTTAATCGACAGTGATCTTAATATTGGTAATGATTTAAAGAAATTAGTTGATGAAGTAGAGGTGTATTTTAATGATTTGTCCGTACATCGATAAAGAAAAAACACAGCAGAATACAAAAACTCTTATTGAAGATTTAAGACCAGTTATTAAATCTGGTTTTTATGAGGTAAAGAAATTAAATATTGCTGAAGTAGAAAAAATTTGTGATTTGACTACTCTTGTTGAAACAAGAGTAGCAAATAGGGCAAATGAAATAATAATGAAATTATTATTAAGCGCATCAAGAATCTTAACACAAAGTGAAAAAAGATTTTTCTATTATTATTTTCTAAATGGAATGTGTATTAAAAATCTTAGAAACGGAGTAGTGTTCTGCGATGAGTGTATTGTTATTGCCAATGGTTATTATATTTTACAGAACATTATAAGAAAACTGATGTATTCATTTAATGAAACCGTTGTATATAAAATTAAAAGAGGGCGAGGAGATAGTATGAGCGGATTAGAATTTAATTTAAAACAATATGATAAATCTAACAGTGAGGATTTGATGAGGGAATTTGATAAAAGAAAAAAGGTAGAACCGATTGCAATAGAGGATATTAAATATAATCCATTAAATCCAGATTTCGATACACTGGAGGATATTGTAGGGTTTGCTGATAAAATTTATCACAATCCAAATGGAGTCTTAGAAGTTATTACAGTTTATCGTGATAGTGATGGTAAGTATATGTTGGTAAGCGGTCATAAAAGAATTAAAGCCTGCAAATATAATATTGAACATGAGAGTGAATTAGATGGTACTGGAAAAGTTCAAAAGACAATAGTCGCAACGATTGTTAAGAAACCAGATAATGAAATTGAAGAGATGAATACTATTCTTACTTACAATGATTATCGTAGATTTGATACTGAAGAAAAGAAATATACTTTGTTTAAAGCATATTACCAGTATGTTGCAGTACTCAATAAAAACGGAGAATTTAAAGGAAGAATTAGAGAATTCATTTCAAAACAGAGTGGATTAGGATTAAAAAAGGTAGGAGATTTTATTGATGAACTTGAAAATACTGTACTAATGTATTTAAACGAATTTAAGGATGATGTGAACAGAAATCTTGTAAATATAGAAGAGAGAAATGATTATCTTATCCACAAATCAGGATTACCAATTGAGACGCTGCAGTTAGTGTTGACAAAAATAAAGAAAAAAATCGAGGAAGATCCTAAGGTGAAAAATGATGATGAAGTACTGACAGGACAGACATCTATCGATGATTTTGTGAAAGATGATCTAAGTATTCATTACGAAGAAGTCCGTATGAAATTAACAAATTATTTTGATGCGAAGTGTACGGTAACAAAAAATAATAAGATTACTATTAATTGCGTGGATATAAAAGATTTAAACAGAGTGTTGCAAATGATGGGTGTGATTACAAATGATTAATATGTTTGAAGTATATAAGTTTGAGAGTTTATCAAAAGACGATAAACTCACTGCTATCTTAATCATACTGATTGGAATATTAATTTTTATAATATTGTGTTGGCTGATGTTTTTGTACATAAGCGCATTGAAAGGCAAGGCGAAAAAATTAGGCATTAATCATAAAGAGCAGATCACAAAAGTAATAAGAAAAATTAAAAAACAACATTAAATTGAGTATTATAAAAAATTAAAATTTAACTGAATAAATGGTAATTTTTTAGATTTGACAAAAAAATAAAAACATCAAAGTCCCTTTGATGTTGATTTAGAGAGGAGATATGAGACGCATGCTCAGTTCTGGAAACTACATTGAGTATAAAACAATAAAAGATACAGCCATTATTAAATCTTTTATCAAAACTAAGGCTTATTCAAATCAAGCAAATATAGAATCTAAAATTGACAAGCTAATTGCATATGAGAAAAAAAGAAATGCAACTAAAAAGAATTACTGTATTAAATTAAGAGTGATGATTTCCAGATCATTATCTAAACAGCAAAAACATGAACTTGCGAAACAGTTTATGTTTAATATAAGTCTAGATTATAAATCTATTCCCTTTGTTTATAAATTTACAAATGTTGGAAACGGGACATACATAGATTTTCTTGTGTTTGAAAGAAAAGTATTTACAAAACCTATATCTAATCCAAAAAAATACAAAAGAAATATGTACATAAATAAGTTTACAGGAAGGACATGCAAAAAAGATGATCCTAATATGGTAATGATATGCAAAAAAAATGAAATTATGAAAGATAAAGACGGGAATGTCATAGTAGAAAAGTATGATGTGACTCCAACGAAAATTAGGCATCTTTGGTACAAGGATCATAGAGACAAAAGTATTAAGAAAAGAAATTTTAACAACTTTATTGCAAAACTTGAAAAATTTTACATCGTTGCATTATCTAAAATTATTACCTCACTAGGCAAGATATATAAAAAATTTAAATACTGTAGGCGCAAATTTGGATATAGCGATGAACGGTTACAGCAAATAAATCTATATAACGCAGTAATCAACCGAATAAATTTAAGAATTATCTTACTGCAGGATGCAGTTTTCTGGAGTGATGATTATGATTTATACAATAAAAAACTAAATTCACTGATATATAGTATTTCGAATACTCTTGATAATGGTGATATCAATTTTAAAAATAAATTCAGATTAAAATTATCACCGTTAAATAAAAATTATGATGATTATGAGGGAAATATTAATTATTTTGAAAAAACTGTAAATGAAAGAATAGAAAAATGGAGAAATGAAGCATTTGCAGGAATCCTGGCATTTATAAGGAGTAGTAAAAAATGTTAAAGATAGAAAAGATTAAAGAAAAGATTAAAAATTTTGATACAGATGTTACTGCTGATGAGAATCTCTCTTGCTGGTTATATCGAATTACGACAAATCCCAAAAAGACCGATAATTATTGTCATAATATGGTTTGTTCGAAATGCTTAAAAATATCATTGTTAAAGTTGTTAGAAGAATATAAAAAACCTGAACCAATTCAACTTACTTGGTTTGAATATGAATATCTAAAAGTTGCTAAAAAAGAGGGATTTAATTTTATTGCAA